>OIYV01000062.1_pt1 | contig 80224 bp, 57 predicted proteins | sample 1588251 | NCBI WGS metagenome assembly OIYV01 (sample SAMN03283282) | human gut metagenome | biome: human-associated habitat; material: feces | host: Homo sapiens | place: Peru | collected 2012
TAATTTTTTCTTCTACTAATTCTGAATCTAAGTCCATGATATCATCTATAAAAAATAAAAATCAGGGAAAGTGTTTTCCCTACATTACATTAATAGTCTTCGAAATAAAAGTTTTCCATATCATATTCTTCTGGATTAAAATCATCCATATCTGATTCTGGAGACATATAATCTTCATTAAGTTCTTCAGGAATTTCAAATCCGGTTGTATTCATATCACCAGTTTGTGAATCAACAGTTATTACTCCTGCACTTTGTCCGTCTTGAGTTTCTATGTGAAAAGTGTATATTCCGTCATTTTCTTCTACACTGCTTATAGAACAATCAGTGTCTTGTAAATAATCATTTACCATTTGTTCACATTCTGATTGTGTGAGATTGTCTGGACTGTCTTCAGCTATGTCCTCTGATGATGTATCTGAAGTTATATTCGTATTATTTTCGATATTTATATTTTCTTCTTCATCGAAGTTAAAATTGTTATCTATAAGTGTATTGGTTTCACTTATAGTGGAAGCTATTGCTGTATTGTATAAATTAACATTGAATTCAGAATTGTCTACTAATATTATAAGCCCTGCCATAAGGTTGAAATCTTTATCTTTATCAAGATGTTTTTGACCTACTCCCATAACTCCGTGGTTTCTTTCAGATGGATGTCCATTACTGAAAATTACACTGTTTGCCATTTTAAGCACTAAATTTTGATCAGGAGCACCAACACAGATTCCTTCTTTTCCGTTAGTTACTAAGATGTTTGTAGTATCACCTTGAGTAAATGCAACAGATTGTGGTGGTTGATCCGGTAAAGACACGATTTTTGCATTTTGTAAACTATTTAAGAAATTAACCATTGATTGGTTATCTTTAAAGGTGTGGATTGTTATTCCATATGTATTTTCTTTAAATCCGTCAGGTATTTGTATAAATTTAGCATCGTGAGGAACATTTATTTTTATTCCATCAAATGTATTTTGCTTCATATCGCCATCACTATTAATTACAGTTGCCCCAACACAGGTTAATGTAATAAGTATGGCAGCTATTGAAAGAATAATCGCTATATTTTTATTCATTTTATCTCCTTAATTTATTTAACATATTTTATATACATTAGATATATATTCTTTATACTATTAAAACTTAATTTTATAAATTAAGAAAATTTAATATTATATATAAAAAATTTAGTGAATAGGTGAAAAAATGCATCCAAGACCAAGTCCCATAGCTGCATCTCTTTATACTTTAAGAGACATGAATGTTGATGTTATTATAATGCATGGACCTCATGGTTGTTGTTTTAGAACTGGCAGACTTTTAGAAAGTGATGGTGTACGTGTTTTAACTACAGCAATGGCCGAAAATGACTTTATTTTAGGAGCTAGTGAAAAACTAGAGAATACATTAAAAGAAGCTTATGATATGTTTAAACCGGAGTTTATAGGTGTTGTAGGTACATGTGCCAGTATGATTATTGGTGAAGACTTAAAAGAAGCAATATCTAATGCTGATTTAGATTGTACAGTTATTCCTGTTGAATCTCATGGAGGATTTGGTGAAGGAGATAATACCGAAGGAGCTATTATGGTTTTAGATTCTGCTGTCGAGTACGGGATAATTCCACGTGAAGAGGCGGACCGTCAAATTGAAATGCTTAAAAAAGCCACTGAAATAGAAAAAACCAGAGGAATGGCTCAGGGAAAATACATTCAACCTAATTTTGGAGATAATAAGGAAGAGGTGGCTAAAAAAATCATAAAAGCATTAAGAGATGGTAAAAAAGTCGCATTTGTATTAAATGCTAAAAAAGAAACTTCCTATTTATTTGCAGATATTTTAAACTTTGATTATCGTGAAGTTAATCCGGAAAATAAACCAATAATTATAGCTAATTTAGATGAAAATATCGGCCTTTCAAGAATTAGAAATCATGCAGTTAATATTAAACAGGAGTTAAAAGCAGATATTGATTATATTACTGGTGGATTAGATGAGTATCCGATAACTGGAAAAGCTGCTGCAGACTACTTAAAGGAAAACCCTGTTGATTTGTATGTTGTATGCGGTGTTCCTCATGCATTTCCTGTTGAAGAAATTGAATGTGAATCAATAGCTGTAACTGATGGGCCTCGTTTAGTTGAACCATTAAGGGATTTAGGTTATGATAATGTAGTTGCAGAACTTGATGCTCACTCAAAAACTTTAGGAACTGATAAAATTGTTTTTTCTGACTTTGGAGGAATGATTAGGTCAGCTATTGACTGGAAGTAGAATTATGATAACGATTATTGATTATAAAAGCGGAAATTTAAAAAGCATTTCCAACGGCTTTAAAAAAATTGGATGTGATGTTGAAATTACCAGCAGCATTGAGAAAATAGCTGACAGTGATTATCTGGTTCTTCCGGGAGTTGGAGCTTTTGGCAGTGCAATGGAAAATCTTGAAGAATTTAAAAAAGTAATTCATGAACATGTAGACAGTGATAAGGCATTTTTGGGAATTTGTTTAGGTCAGCAGGTTCTTATGGACTCAAGTGAAGAAAGTCCGAATGTTGAGGGTTTAAAATTATTTGAAGGTCAGGCACAATATCTTCCAGAAGGGCTTAAAATACCTCATATGGGCTGGAACAAATTAAATGTTGTTAAAGAATGCCCAATTTTGGAAGGTGTTGATAAAGAGTATTTTTATTTTGTTCATTCTTTTCATGTTGTTCCGGATAATGATGAAATAATTGCAGGCACTTGTAATTATGGAATTGATGTTGTTGCAGCATTAAGCAGAAATAATTTATTTTCAACACAGTTTCACCCGGAAAAAAGTGGAGTTGCAGGTTTAAAGATATTAAAGAATTTTGTTAATTTAGAATTATGATTGGAGATTGTATTTATGGATATTGAAGGTTTTGTAAGAAAAAGAATTGATGATTATGCATATGAAGATTTAACTGCTCTTTTAGCAAGTAGAATTAGAGAATACAAAGATTTGTCTGAAGAAAACTCATGTAAAATGGCTGAAGCTGTTATTGATGAAGTAAAAACTACTTTGGAATTAAATTCTCTTGATGATGATTTTTTAAAAGAAATTGTAGATATTCCAAAAGCAGATGTGGCTATGGGAAAAATGGGTGTAGGTTCTCGCGGAGCTGGAGATTTCTTTGTTCACAGAAAAATTGCAGAAATAGTTTCCAGTACAGATACAGCTTCATTGGTAAACCCTTCTGAACAGGATGATGGGGGAGTAGTTAAAGCACCAGTTAAAAATGATGAAGTTTATGTAACAACTGCAGTTGATGGAATACATTCTCGTTTAAGTGACTATCCGTTTTTAGGAGGATTCCATGTTACAAGAGCTACTTTAAGAGATGTTTGTGTAATGGGAGCAGATCCTGTAGCTATTTTAAGTGATGTTCATCTGGCAGATGATGGGGATGTTGGTAAGATATTTGATTTTACTGCAGGTGTAGCAGCAGTATCTGAACTTGTTGATGTTCCAATAGTGGCAGGAAGTACATTACGTGTAGGTGGAGACATGGTTTTAGGCGATAGATTTGTTTCTGCTGTAGGAAGTGTCGGGGTATCAGATTATCCTCCAACTGCAAGAAAAGGAGCAACTGAAGGTGATGTGATTTTACTTACAGAAGGTTCTGGTGGAGGAACTATTACAACAACTGCATTATATAATGGCTTTTTTGATGTAATATGGGATACATTAAATGTAAACTTTGTCCAGGCATCTCATGCACTTTTTGAAGCTGATTTAATTAAAGATATCCATGCAATGACTGACGTAACAAATGGGGGATTACGTGGAGATGCACATGAAATATCCAATACAACAGGAGTAGGTTTAGAGTTCTATGAAAAAGAAATTCGTGACTGCGTAGCTCCAAAAGTATTAAACATGCTTGAAACATTAAATATAGATCCGTTAGGTGTTTCAACTGATTCATTAATGTTGATTGCACCTCCTGAAATTGTTGGAGATATTAAAAAAGCAGTAGCTAAATATGATGTTCCTATTCGTGAAATTGGTAAGGTTGATAATTCTGGTGAACCAAACTTAATTAAAGAAGATGGAAATGTTGAAAAACTGGTTCCATTATTTAGGGAAGCTGCTTATACTAAAGTTAAAAAGTTCGTTGGAGATACAACACCTGAAGACTTTGAAATCATGAAGGAAAAAGTTCAAAAGGCATGTGACGAATCCATACTTAAAAAAGAAAAAGTGGTAAAACACATCCGTGAAAATTAACTTTTTCACACTTCTTTAAATTTTATCTATTTTTTATTATAATCCTTAATCATGAAAGATGAAAAAGGATATTTTTACATTATTGATGCATTTTTAGCTATTGTAATTTTACTTATAGCTATTTTGATGGTTAATTCAATTGTTTCTACTTCTAATCCTAATTATTCTAGCACTTCACATGACTTTAAATCGGCTCAAGACACAATGGAGTTATTAAGTGCTAAAATCAATTCTACAGACAGAGTTTTCATAGAAGATATTTCCAATATTTTAGATGAAAATCATAATTCAAAACACTCTGTAAGGGAAGTTTCTAAGTTATGTCGTGAGAAATTTGAGAAATTAAGTCTTAAGAATTATCAGTTTAAGGAAAACAATGTTTTGGGAGGAAAGGTATTGGCTAGCTCTGGAGCGGTAGGTGAAGATGTTAGTGTAGCTAGTCGTAGTTATGGAGATTATTCATATACATTATATATTTGGTAATATTGATTTGATTTTGAAATATTGCTTTCTAAACTTAGGAATACTTTATATACTCCTTGTGATATAGTATATCTTGGAATAAAGTTTTTTTATTTTTTCTTTGTTCCCTTTCTTAAATAATATTTGAGAAAGTAAAAACATTTTTAAAGTGTTTTAAGTCGGAGAATAGTTTTTTCTAGATAATTTAATTTATCCTAGTATTTGATATTAAATAATCAAAACAAATTATCTCCTTTTTGATTTGTTAAATCACAAATGAAATTTTGCATGTATTGGTTTCATTTGGAATAAAATGGGATTTATAACTTTTTAAGACCTGATTGATGGGTTTTAAATTATTTTTCTCATTTTATTTAAAAAATATTGTTTTCACTTTAAATTGTTTATGTGCTTTTGTTTTTTTATAATACTTTTTAATAATTGTTGTATTTGTAAATAGAAAATTTTAAATAAGTTTTAAGTTATATTACTTATTACAAATTAGATTTTATTTAGGTGAAAATTATGGCAGCTCAGCATTTCGATAAGTTTTTTAAAGGGCTTGGAATAAGTGATGCTTTTAGTTTAATTAATATGATTCCTTTGAGGATGCTTGATATTAATCCAAAACAATTATCAACTCAAATGGTTAATTTTAATCCTACTGAGTTGATGGAAATAGATTTAAAGGCTTATCGTGCAGATTTAATTATGGAATTGGATCATGTGATTTTAATGTTTGAATTTCAATCGACACATATCTATTTGGATGATAAACGGCGATTTAATATTTATACTGCAATTAAAGATAGAGCTAGGTTTGGAGACAAACCAATATATATTATAGTATTTAGTACTGTAGAAGACACTAAAGTAATTGATTATAAAGTAAATCCAGTATCTAGTTTTAAAATATTGGTAATATCTTTAAAAGATTACAATGCAGGCGAAATTATAAATAATATTGAAATTAAAATAAAAAACAACCAAAAAATAAACCAGAACGAATTAATAAACCTTGCATTATCACCATTAATGACACTTGATGGCACAATAGCTCAACATTTGGAAAAAACAGTGCAAACACTAAGTAAGCTAAAAAAATCCATTAAAGAGAATTCAAAATTTGTATTTACTTTAACTTGGATATTAGTTGACAAATTCATCGAAGATGAAGAAACACGACAAAAATTAAGCAACATATTAAGTGATAACATGAGATTAATGGAAGAGTTCGGTCAGTCAAAATATGAAGCAGGCGAACAAAAAGGTGAACAAAAAGGTGAGAAGAGAGGAATTGTGAAGACGAGGCAGGAGATAGCTGTGAATTTATTGAAGGAGGGTTTGCCTCTGGAGTTAATTTCGCAAGTAACTGATGTGTCTGTAGAAAGATTGGAGCGGTTTAGTAATAATGGAAAATAATGATGTAGATAATTTATCTAAAGTGATGTAATATGAGTTTGATGGAAGAGTTCGGTCAGTCAAAATATGAAGCAGGTGAACAAAAGGGTGAGAAGATAGGTGAAATGATAGGTATTAAGAAAGGTATTAAGAAAGGTGAGAAGAGAGGAATTGTGAAGGCTAGGCATGAGATAGCTGAGAATTTATTGAAGGAGGGTTTGCCTCTGGAGTTAATTTCGCAAGTAACTGGTGTGTCTGTGGGAAGATTGGAACTATTGAATTATTGTGAGAAACAAGATTGATGATTTAAATAGCTAAAAGGGAAATTATTGCTAAAAATAAAACATATCTATAAATCAGGTGTTAATATGGTTACTGTAGAGGAATTTGGTAAGGAAAAATATGAAGAAGGGTTTAGAAAAGGAATGTGGAAAGGAATTAAGGAAACAAAATTTGAAATAGCTAAAAAGTTAATAATAAAGGATGTTAGTTTGTATAACATTTCTTATGCCTGTGATATTGGTATGGCTACCTTAGGTGAATTAAAAGAATCATTGAAAAAATGATTCGCTTTTATTTTTTTTATAAATGAAATATTATTTTTTTTAAATTAGAATAGGGGGATTAAATCAATAAATTATATTTTGTTTTTTTGTAAAGCTATTTAATCAAATAAAATCCTTAAATAAAACAGTGCTTTTAAATACTATTAAAATCATAATATTGACTGATAACTATTTTTAATGTCGCCCCGATGGTGTAGTTTGGATAACACATAGGACTGCGGATCCTATTCCCCGGGTTCAAATCCCGGTCGGGGCATTATATAATTTTTTTAAATTCCGTGATACAATGTTAAATGCTAATACTTATGTAACTGATGAAGAAGGAATTGGCGGAACTATTAGGAATCAATATGAAGATTTTTATGTTGAAGAAATCCCTGAAGTGACTCCAACTGGTGAAGGACCTAATATTTGGATTTGGATTGAGAAAGTAGGTAGAACTACTTTAGATGTTGTTTTAGATATTGCAAGAGATTTGCACATTAGTAGAAAAAGAATGGGCTTTGCAGGAATGAAAGATAAAAAAGCCCGTACTCGTCAATGGATTTGTATATCTAATATGGAATCTGAAGAACAGTTTAGGCAAGTTAAGGATTTGGAAGGAACTATTTATAAAACTGATTTTTTAAAAGTTGTTCGTGGACGTAAAAAACTTAGAATGGGACAGCTAAAGGGAAATAAATTCAGAATTCTTATCCGGGATATTGATGATATTGAAAAAAGTGCTGAAGTAGCTAATAATATTTTAAAGGAACTGGAAGTTACTGGTGTTCCTAATTACTTTGGATGGCAAAGATTTGGTAAACCAAGAACAAACACTCACCTGGTAGGTGAAGCTTTAGTTCAAAATGATTTAAAAGAAGCCGTTAGAAGATACATTGGAAATCCTACAGGTGAAGAACATGAAGAAAATCAGAAGGCAAGACAGGCTTATGATGATGGAAATTTAGAAGAATCTTTGGAATTTATGAGTAAAGGAATGCGTTATGAAAAAATGATGGTTCGTGAACTTATTAAAGATGCTAAAAAAGGACCATTAGATGATAAAGCTTATAAAAATGCATTATATGCACTTCCAAAACCTCTTCAGAGAATGTTTGTTCATGCATATCAGTCTTATTTATTTAATGATGCCGTTAGCAGAAGGGTAGCTATGGGAATTAACAGATATGTTGAAGGAGATATTATTATTGACAATGAAGAGAGAATTGTTCGTGATAAAACTCCTGAAGAATATCAGAAATTAATAGATAATTTTGAAGCTAATCCTACTTCTCCATTATATGGAACTAAAGTACCTTTTGCCGATGGTGAAGTTGGTGAAATGGAAAAATCAGTTTTAAATAGCTATAATTTAACTAAAGAAGATTTTGAAGTTCCTAAAATGCCTCGTTTAGGAAGTCATGGTTTAAGAAGGTCTATGAGAATTCAAGTTTGGGATGCTTCAGCTATTCCAACTGATGAAGGTGTTTTAACTGAGTTTTCTATAAATAGAGGTTCTTATGCTACAGCTGTTTTAAGAGAAGTTATGAAAAAAGATGTTGTTTAGATTTATAACTCTTTTTCATCTTTTAAATTTTTATTAAATTCATTAAAATCATTTACACATGTTTTTTTGGTTTTGAAATTTTCATATAATTCATTTTAATATGCTCTTTAATTTTAAGTAATAGTTCTTATAAAATTATATCAAAGAATTATTGCTTAAGTGATTTTTATGATTGACTGTAGAAATATTGCTAAAGGAAAGGATAGTGGAGAATTAATAGTGAGCAACGAACCAATTAGTTTTTTAGGTGGGGTGGATCCCGAAACTGGAATTGTAATTGATCCAAATCATGAACTTAAGGGTCAATCCATTAAAGATAAAGTTTTATTCATTCCCGGAGGAAAAGGTTCAACTGTCGGATCTTATGTTATATTTCAAATGAAAAAAAATAATACTGCACCTAAAGCCATCATATGTTTAAATGCAGAACCAATTATTGCTACTGGAGCTATAATGTCTGATATTCCAATGGTTGACTCTCCAGAAGTCACTGATAAACTAAAAAATGGTGTTTTAGTTGAAGTTGATGGGGACAATGGTAAAATAGCTATTTTATAAATAATGTGGTTATTATGGAAACTTTAATTAAAAATGTAAATATTTTAAATCCAAATGAAGAAATTCAAACTTCATGCAATGTTTTAATTGAAGATAAGCACATTAAACAAATATCTGGAAAGGAACTGTCTGTTAAAGACAATGTTAAAATCATTGACGGACAGGATAATTATCTGATGCCGGGCTTCATTGACTGCCATGCACATATTATGGCTAATGGCTTTCACAAAGAAGAAAACATGGCAAATCCTTTAGCACTACATTTTTACAATGCAATTAAACATGGAAAACAAACAGTTGATGCAGGGGTCACAACAATTAAAGACTGTGGCCCTGCAGATATTGGAGTTAAAATAGCTCAAAAAAAAGGTTTATTTATAGCTCCTAAAATGGAAATATCAGTCACTCCTTTAGTATCAACAGGAGGACACTTTGATTTATTTTTACCATCAGGTTTTGACATGGAAATAGTTTATCCGGGATTTCCTAAAGGAAGGTGTGACGGACCTCTGGAAGTTCTAAAAAAGACCCGTGAAATAAAAAGAGCAGGAGCAGACTTTATTAAAGTCATGGCTAGTGGGGGAGTCTTAACAACAAACACATCTCCAGATTATCCTCAGTTCAATGTTGAAGAACTTAAAACAATAGTTGATGAAGCTCATGTTAATGATTTAAAGGTTTCAGCTCACTGCCACAGTTTAAAAGGGATTAATAACTGTATAGATGCGGGATTTGATTCTATAGAACACGGAACATTCATTGATAAAAAAACATCTCGTAAAATGGCTGAAAATAATGTAAAATTAGTTCCAACAATGCTGGTTCATGATTTTTTATATCATAGTGGATTTCCTGCATGGGATAATTATGCAGCTGAAAAAACAGCCAAATTAAAAGAAATAGTTAAAGTTCACAAAGAAAATATAGCTGTAGCTTATGAAGAAGGAGTGGATTTATTAATGGGAACAGATAGTGGAGTAATTGCCCATGGACATAACCTGGAAGAATTAATTCATTTAACCGATGTTGGAATGAGTAATGATGAAGCTATAGCTAGTGGAACAATAAAAGCTGCAGAGTTCATTTGCAAAGAAGATTCATTAGGTTCAGTTAGTGAAAATAAAATAGCTGATTTAATTTTAGTCAATGGTAATCCTTTAGATGATGTAAGTATTTTAGCTGATAACGACAATATTCTAAAAGTTATTCAGGACGGATGTCTTGTTAAAGACATTTAATTTTCTTTTTTTAAACTTTATTTAGGCATGCATAAATTTTTATTAAAGAAGCATATAATTTATATATGTGTGATTATTACTTTTAACTAAAAATAATTTATTTAAAATTAGGTTGTGATATAATGGCAAAACTTAAAGAAATGGATTTGCCTATTGAAGGAATGCATTGTGCTTCTTGTGTTTTAAGTTTAAATAAAACTTTTGAAAAAGTTGAAGGAGTGGAATCAGTAGATGCAGATTTAGCTTCAAATAAACTGCATTTAACTGTCAATCCAAAAAAGCTTCCCTTTGATGAAATTGAAAGATTGGTTAAAAATTTGGGATTTGAACTTCACACTGATGAAGTTACCCTTAAACTTAACGGGATGCATTGTGCTTCTTGTGTCATGAATGTTGAAAACTTTTTAATACGTTTGGATGGCATTTTTGATGTTAAGGCAGATTTAACTTCACAAACAGCACGTATCAATTATGATAAAACAAAAGCAACTGTTAAAGACATGGAGAAAGTTATAAACTCTTTAGGATTTGAAGTACTTGGAATTGACGGGCAACTTGAAATAAATGAAGATGAAATTTATAAAAATGATTTGAAGGATAAAAGAAATAGGATTATAGTTGGTTTTGCAGCATCTGCTGTTTTAATGGCTTTAATGTATATTCATTGGCATCCATTTGGATTATCTATGGGAATAATTTCTTTAATCATAAGTATTATCCCATTTCTTTATGTATCGTTACCTACACTTAAAGCAGGGTTCAACGGTCTTGTTCATAAGAATTTAAATATGGATGTAATGTATTCAATGGGTATAACTGTTGCATATCTTTCAAGTATTCTTGGAACATTTAACATTGTTCTTGATCATTCATTCATGTTTTATGAAACAGCTATTATGCTTCCATCATTTTTACTTATTGGTAGGTATCTTGAAGCAAGAGCTAAAAAGAAAACTTCTGATTCAATTCGTGAACTTATTGGTCTTCAGCCAACAGCAGCTACTTTAATAGAACTTGACGATGCTGGAAATATAGTATCTCAAAAAGAGGTGGATATTAAAGAAATTCAAATTGATGATACTTTACTTGTTCGTCCTGGAGATAAAATACCTGTGGATGGTGAAGTAATTGGTGGTCATTCTTATGTTGATGAATCAATGATTAATGGTGAACCAATTCCTAAAGCTAAAAGAGATGGTGAAGAAGTATTTGCAGGTACTATTAATCAGGAGGGCGTTTTACATATTAAAGCTAAAAAGATTGGTAGTGAAACTGTATTGTCAAATATTATTCGTTTGGTTGAAAAAGCTCAAAGTTCCAGACCTCCAGTTCAAAAACTAGCTAATACTGCAGTTAGTTATTTCATACCAACAATTTTAACAATAGCTGTCGTTGTATTCATGTTGTGGTACTTTGTATTTGACTCTACTTTGTTGTTTGCACTTACAACTTTAATTTCAATTTTAGTTGTAGCCTGTCCATGTGCATTAGGTTTAGCTACTCCGACAGCAGTAACTGTAGGTGTTGGCAGAGCTGCAGAATTTGGTATTCTGATTAAAAATGGCGATACTCTGGAAAATGCAGGTAAAATTGATGTAGCAGCATTTGATAAAACAGGAACCATAACTGAAGGTCAGCCTGAAGTGGATGATATTATCTGCTATGGAATCAGTGAAAATGAACTAGTTGAACTTGCAGCCAGTGTAGAGAAAAATTCCAATCATCCAATAGCTAAGGCAATTGTCAGAAAAGCAAATGACATGAATCTGGAACTTAATCAAACTTCATCATTTGAAAACATAACGGGAAAAGGTTTAAAAGCTCAAGTTGATGATAAAGATGTTTTAGCAGGAAATAAAAAGCTTTTGGAGTCTCAGAATATTGAAATTCCTCAATGTGTTCTGGAAGAATATGAGAATTTAGAAAATCTTAGCAAAACTATAATTTTTGTAGCTATTGATGGTGCAGTTAAAGGTATTTTAAGCTTATCTGATAAAATTAAAGCTAATTCTAAAAGAACTATTGAAGAATTGCACAAAATGGGCATTGAAACATATATGCTTACAGGAGATAACAAGAAAACTGCATTAAATGTAGCTAGCCAAGTGGGTATTGATAATGTAAAAGCAGGAGTTTTGCCTGAAAACAAATTAGACATTGTTAAAAACCTTCAAAAAGAAGACAAAACAGTTTTATTTGTTGGGGATGGTATTAATGATGCGCCGGCACTTACTCAGGCTAATATTGGTGTAGCTATGGGTAATGGAACAGATATTGCTATGGAAAGTGGGGATATTGTTGTAATGGAAGGAGATTTGGAAAATGTGGTTGCTGCTGTACAGTTTTCTAAAAAAGTAATGACTAGAATTAAAGAAAATTTATTCTGGGCATTTGCATATAATGTTATATTAATTCCACTTGCAGCTGGTGTGCTGTATGCCGGCTTTGGAATAATGTTTATGCCGGAATGGTCTGCTCTTGCAATGGCATTAAGTTCAGTAACAGTTATATCCTTGTCACTTGCTCTTAAAGGATATGTTCCTGCAATAAAAAAAGAAACAAAAAGTTAATTGATTTAATTGTCAATTAACTCTATTTTTAATTTTCCAAGTTTTGTAGCTAAGAAATTATAGAATATAGCTAAAAGACCGCCACCTATAACTCCGTTTATTAATCCACCAACAATATTGCCTAATGCTTGGTAAGCATCTCCGCCACTAACTAATGAAATGATAGCTAAAATAATGTTGAATACTAAGCTGATTACTGTTAATACAATAACTAAACTAAGTGGGTTAATGGAATTTAGAGAAGTCATTTCACTATCTTTAGATAAGTCTAGGACAATTCCTTTACCTTTACTTCCAAGCAAATTATAGATGTAAGTTGCAATTAATGTAAATACAAAAGTTATAATAAATGATCCGACTATAATCATTGCAATAACTGATGGCTGCATTATAACTGCTGCAACTTGGTAAAGTGCAAATGCCATTACAGTCTGTCCACTAAACATTAAAGTTTGAACTATTGATGATAGTATAATTGGAACAATGAATATAGACACTGCACAAAGTAAAATAACAAGAATTGTTGTTATAATTGATGCAATAAGTGCAGTTGGCACAGTTGAAATTTTAGTAATTTCTTTGCCGTCTTTTAATTCAAAAGTAATTGGATTCATCCTTTTTGTTAACCAGTTGTAGAGATATCCTTCTGCAAATCTATTATATATAGAACACATTATAGTTCCAACAATTAGTGTTGGGATGATATAAGCCACTATTCCAATGCTTTGAGCATTTAATATGCCTATAGCTACTAAAAGAATTATGGAGGCTAAAACTGAGAATAATACTCCAATTCCAGTTCCCATAATTGTGTATGATGTTATATCAATAGATTTTAAAATTTTTACATCACTCATGTATTTTTCACCTCATTTTACTTATTATGTCTATGTTCTATTTAAACCATTCTTTAGATTGTTCAAGTAATTCATTAATAATGGTTTTAGATGAACCGATATATGTATGGGGATTCATAATTTTTTCAACATCTTCAGGTGTTAGGTATTTTTGGACGTCTTCTTCTTCTAAAATAAGTTCTCCTAAAAGACCGCCTTCTTTATTAGCTTTAATAGCATTTCTCCTTACGATTCCATATGCAGTTTGTTTTCCCATTCCGCTTCTTGTAAGTTCTGCCATTAATCTTTCAGCCATAATTAATCCGTTAGTTAAGTTTAAATTTCTTTCAATATTCTCATCGTAGAATACTAAATTGCTCATTAATTTAATAGTTAAATTGAGGATGTAATCAGTTAAAATACAGCTTTCCGGAAACATTATTCTTTCACATGATGAATTGGTTAAGTCTCTTTCATGCCAGAGAGGGTTGTTGTCAAGTGCTGCATTTACAAATGATTTTACAATTCTTGCAATACCACAAATACGTTCTGCTGTAATTGGGTTCATTTTATGTGGCATTGTACTGCTTCCCACCTGTTTTTCAGGATCAAAGTATTCACCAAGTTCCATGAGTTCAGTTCTTTGGAGGCTTCTGATTTCTAGAGCTATTTTATCTAAAGTACTTGCAATATTAGCTAATGTTGAAATGAATTCCACATGATTGTCTCTTTGAACAACCTGATTGGTAATTGTAGCTGCAGGTAATCCTAAGATATTAGCTACTTCTTTATGGATTTTCCATCCGTCTTCACCAAGAGCTGCTGTAGTACCAACTGCACCATCCATCATAGATACACAAACATTTTTTTGAGCATTTTCCAATCTTTCATATTGTCTGTGAAGTTCATCAGCCCAAATACCGAATTTCATACCGTAGGTAGTTGGAAGTGCATGCTGACCATGGGTACGGCCAATGCAGACTTTATCGATATTTTCTTTAGTTAAATCAAGCATTATTTTAGTTAATTTTTCTACTTTTTCTTTTAAAACTTCAATTGAATCATTTAAAAGTAAAGAATTGGAGCTGTCTACAACATCATTTGAAGTAGCTCCGAAGTGGACATATTCTCCAGCATCATTATCACAGACTTCTCCAATAGCTTTAACTAATGCAGCTATGTCATGTTTAGTTTGAGCTTCAATTTCATCTACTCTTTCTAATTTAACATATTTGGTATTAGCTTTAGCTGCTATTTCATCTGCTACTTCCTGAGGAATTATGCCAAGTTTTCCTTCTGCCTGAGCTAGAGCAGATTCTACATCTAATTTTCTCTGTAATTTGTTTTCAGTTTCCCAAATGGATTTCATTTCAGGAGTACCATATCTGTATTCTATTGGATGTATAGCCATTTTATATCATCTCAGTTTTATTTAATAATATTAATATATTGATTTTTTTAGTATTTTATACTATTCTTAATTAAATCTTTTTTGATGAGTGGTGGTGGTTAAGTTTATAATATATGATATGAATATATATTAGTAAATTATTTTTTACTAAGTATAAAAAAACTTAGGTGATTTTTTGGAAACTAAAATTAAAGAATTTCGTAATGAAAAAGGATTAAGTCAACAAAAATTGGCAGATTTAACTGGTGTCACAAGACAAACAATAAATGCCTTGGAAAATGCTAGATATAATCCTTCTTTACTTTTAGCCTTTAGAATAACTAAGATTTTAGATAAAGAAAACATTGAGGATGTTTTCATCATTGATGATGGTGAGTGAGAGATGATATTAGATATTTATAAAGATTCCTTTGAATATGCTTCTAAAAATGTAAAAAATCTCTTGATTTTAGGAGTGTTTTACTTATTTGGTTTTTTAGTCATTCCTATGTTCTTCATTTTAGGTTATAATTATAGAATTATTAAAATAGCTACTGAAGGAATGATTAATGGTGATGATGAACTTCCTGAATTCGAAAACTGGACTTTGATGCTAGTTGAAGGAATTAAATGTTTTGTTGTGTATTTAGGTTATTTGATTATTCCAATCCTTGTATTTTTGGGTATTCTATGGGGCTGTGGCCAAGCTAATAATCTTTCTTTAAGTATTGTTGGGTTTATAGTAGGGATTGTTATTTTATTAGTATTTGCATTGTATTCATTTTTAGCTATTTCTCATATGGCTACAAATGACGGATCAATGAAAGCGGCATTTGATGTAAAAGAAATAACAAATATTGCTAAGTCCATTGGGTGGACAAGATGCTTTACAACATATATTGGAATGGTAATACTTGTCAGTGTAATTATTTGTGTTGTTGTTAGTATAGTTTTAGCAGTTTTAATGGTTTTAGGAGTTGCTACTGTTTCTGCAGTTCCAGTAATGGGTGTAGCTACTGCAGCTGGTGTTGTATCAACTTTAATCATTAACTTTGTAATAACATTTATTGCAATGCCTTACTTACAGATATTCCAAAGTCGTTGTCAAGGTTTACTTTATAATATTAGGTGATTTTTCACCTCTTTTTTTTATTTAGGGCTTTGTTATTATGCCATCATTAAATAAGGCAATTAAACAGACTACTTTGATTGAATTATTAATTATAATTTTGTGTTTTTACTTAATATATCTGGTAGCTGGGTTTTACGGTTTTAATGTAGATATGGAATGGATGTACCTAGTTATTGTTGCTTATATTCTTATTAAATCCAGAAAATATGCAGCTGAAACTGATGTAAATATTTTTTCTAAAATTAAATTTAGATATGTATTTTTAATAGTTATTGTAAATGTATTTTTTTCATATGGGATGTTGTACTTAGCTAACACCTTAAATATAGGGAGTCTTTTAAGTTTTAGCTTAATTCCAAGTCTGAAAAGCATAGCTTTTATTGGAGGCTTAATTGGAACTATTTTAATCTCTCCAATTTCTGAAGAAATAATTTTCAGAGGAATTATTTTAAACAGGCTGAAATTAGTTGTTCCAGTTAATATGGCTATTTTGGTATCTTCATTATGTTTCGGAGTTCTTCATGGATATGGAAGTATGATTTCAGCATTTGTATTTGGATTGTGTATGTGTATTTTGTATATTAAAACAGACAACATTCTTGTTCCTGTATTTGCACATATTATGAATAATTTCTTTGCAGAATCTTTATTTTATTTGGATAGAGATGCAATACTTTTTAACAATGATGTGGTAATGATTACAATTACTATTTTAGCTATCCTATCTTTATATTTAATATTGAACTCTTTAAAGATTGAATGGAAATTTTTAGATAAGAAATAATACTTTATATATGCTGAAAATTAATTATATAATTAGGTGTTTTTACTATGAATATTAAAATGGTGGGCCTTGCAGTAGTTATTGCAGGCGTATCTTTATGTGTAATGTTTTTTGACTCTTATAAGTATATGGTTGCTGCACTGACTGTTGTTGTTTTCGGATTCCTTATAGCTTTAATAGGTTATTTGTCTGATGTTAAAAAGCAAAAAATAATTAATGACAGGTTAGATGATGATATTGAAAGGGTTATTCAACCTTTAATAACTAAATATTCTAATTTAAATAAACAATATTCTAGCCAGTATGATGGCGAGGAGTATGTTCAAAAAAGAATGGAATTAAATCGTAGTTTGGAAAAAGAACTTACTAAAAATCTTCCTTATTTGGAAAGCAGGCAAATTAAAAAGATTGTCATTAATTTTAGTAGGGAACAAAACAAATTATAATTTTTTTCAAATAAATTATAATGTACAAAAAAGTACAACAAGGATTTAAATAGTACATTATTCTAAGTATATTATAGTGATTAAAATGTTTTCCCCAGGTTTGGATGAAGTAAAAGAAATTGCAAAAAATAACGAATATAAACGAATTCCGGTAGCTTATGAAATGTACTCTGATATAGCTACTCCAATAGAAGTATTAAGGATTTTAAAAGAAATTAGTAAACATTGTTATATGCTGGAAAGTGTTGAAGATTCACAAAAATGGGGAAGATACAGTTTTTTAGGTTTTGATCCACTTTTAGAATTTACCTGTCAAAATGGACGGGTTCAAATTAAAGGAGACAGCGAATTTGAAGACAGCTCCAAATTAACTGATGAGGATAAGATAATTATCGAAACAGATGATCCTGGTGAAGTTATTAAAGATTTGGTTAGACAAAACAAATCTCCAAAATTACCTGATTTACCTCCGTTTACCGGTGGTTTTGTAGGATATTTTGCTTATGATTATATTAAATATGCAGAACCTTCCTTAAACCTTGATGCTGAAAATCAGGATCAGTTTAAAGATATTGATTTAATGTTATTTGATAAGGTTGTTGCATTTGATAATTTCAGACAGAAAATTGTTTTAATTGCAAATATGAAAACAGACAATTTGGATAAAAATTATAAAAAAGCCTGTGATGATTTGAAAAAAATAGCCAAATTAATTAAAACAGGTAAAAAAGCAGAAATTGAACCATTAACTTTAAAATCAGATTTCAAACCGGTGTTTTCACGTGAAAAATATTGTCAAATGGTAAACAATGCTAAAGAGTATATTAAAGAAGGAGATATTTTTCAGGTTGTACTGTCAAACAGAATTGAAGCAGACATTTCCGGAAGCCTGTTTGATACTTACAGGGTTTTAAGAACTACAAATCCTTCACCTTATATGTTTTATTTTTCAAGTGATGATATTGAAATAGCAGGAGCTTCACCTGAAACTTTAGTTAAATTAAACAATAGAAAATTATATACATTTCCACTAGCTGGAACAAGGCCAAGAGGAAAAACCGAAAAAGAAGATTTGGCTCTTGAAAAAGAGTTGTTAAGTGATGAAAAAGAACTGGCTGAACATAATATGCTTGTAGATCTGGGACGTAACGACATTGGAAAAATATCTGAAATGGGTTCTGTCAGTGTTGATAAATACCTGTCAATTGAGAGATTTTCTCATGTAATGCATATTGGTTCAACAGTATCTGGAACTTTAAGAAAAGATTTGGATTCACTTGCAGCTATTGATTCAATACTTCCTGCAGGAACACTGTCCGGAGCTCCAAAAATAAGGGCTTGTGAAATTATTAATGAACTTGAAAATAATAAAAGGGGAATTTATGGTGGAGCTATTGGATATATTGATTTAAGCGGTAATGTAGATACCTGTATATCAATTAGAATAGCTTTTGCACGTAACAATAAAGTTTTCATAAGATCAGGTGCAGGAATTGTAGCTGACAGTGTTCCAGATAATGAATTTGATGAATGTTTAAACAAGGCGGCGGCAGTTATTGATGCTTTAAAAATAGCTGATGGGGGAATTTTATGATTTTATTAATAGATAACTATGATAGCTTTTCATATAACTTGTATCAATTAATCGGACAGGTAAATGATGATATTGAAGTTTATAGAAATGACAAAATCACCCCTGACGAAATTGAAGATTTAAATCCTGAAGCTATTATTTTATCTCCTGGTCCTGGAAGGCCGGAAGATGCGGGAATCTGTGTCGACACTGTTAAAAAATTCCATGATAAAATACCAATTTTAGGAGTTTGTCTTGGTCATCAGGCAATATGTGTGGCATTTGGAGGTAAAATATCTTATGCAAGTAAATTAATGCATGGAAAATCATCAATAGCTAAATTAAATAAAGACCCAATTTTTAAAGGTTTAAATGATGAAATTACTGTTGGAAGATATCATTCTTTAAGTTTGGTTGAAACTACACTGCCTAAAGATTTAAGAATAATTTCCAAAACAGCAGATAATGGAGAAATAATGGCCGTTAAACATGAAAAATACGATATTTATGGTCTTCAGTTTCATCCGGAATCAATATTGACTCCTGATGGAATTACAATAATTGAAAATTTCATAAACAAAATAATTAGGGAGGATAATTAAATGATTAAAGAAGCTATTTTAAAAGTCATAAGCGGAAATGATTTAAATGCTGATGAAGCTTATAATACAATGGATGAAATAATGTCTGGGGAAGCTAGTGAAGTTCAGATGAGTGCTTACCTGACAGCTTTATCAATGAAGGGTGAAACAATTGAAGAAATTACAGCTTCTGCAAAAGCTATGAGAGCACACTGTGTAAAACTGTTAAATGATGAAGAAGTCCTGGAAATAGTTGGAACCGGTGGAGACGGGTCTAACAGTTTCAATATATCAACAACATCTTCAATTGTAATTTCTGCAGCGGGAGTTCCGGTAGCTAAACATGGAAACAGATCAGCGTCAAGTAAGTGTGGTGCAGCTGATGTTTTAGAAGCTTTAGGTGTTAATATTTATATTGAGCCAGAAAAAAGTCTGGAAATATTAAAAGAGATTAATTTATGCTTCTTATTTGCTCAAAATTATCATTTAGCTATGAAATTTGTAGCTGGAGTCAGAAAAGAATTATCTATAAGAACAATATTCAATGTTTTAGGACCTCTGACAAATCCTGCAGGCGCTTCAATGCAGGTTTTGGGAGTTTATGATGAATCACTTGTAAAACCTCTTTGTGAAGTCCTTAAAAATCTGGGAGTTAAATCTGCATTGTCAGTACACGGTCAGGACGGACTGGATGAAATTTCAGTTAGTGATAAAACATCCATCTGCGAACTTAAAGATGGAGAGTTAAAATGTTATGAAATAGCTCCTGAAGACTTTGGAATGGAGAGATGTTCTAAAGAAGATCTTGTAGGTGGAAACCCTAGGGAAAATGCAGAAATTACATTGTCTATTTTAAATGGTCAAAAAGGACCAAAAAGAAATGCAGTTGTTTTAAACTCTGCTGCTGCTTTGTATGTAGCTGGAAAAGCAGACTCTATAGCTGATGGTGTTAGATTAGCCAGTGAAATTATTGATTCTGGTAGAGCTAAAAAACAGCTTGAGAAATTTATTGAATACACAAACAGTTGATTTTATGTTAGATAAAATAGTTGAAAAAACAAAAGAAAGAGTGTCTGAAGCTAAAAAGGTTAATTCATTAGATAAACTCAAATATAAAATATTCAATCTTGATGTTTATTTCAATTATCCTTTTAAAAATGCCCTAGGCAGTGATGATATCAGCATTATTGCTGAAGTTAAAAAAGCATCTCCATCTAAAGGTTTAATAGCTGAAGATTTTGATTATGTAAATATTGCAAAAGAATATGAAGCTGCAGGAGCATCAGCTATTTCAGTTTTAACAGAACCTTACTTTTTTCAGGGTTCTGATGATTATTTAAAGGAAATAGTTAAAAATGTTAAAATTCCAGTACTTAGGAAAGATTTTGTTGTTGACGAGTACATGATTTATGAAGCCAAGTTACTTGGAGCATCTGCAGTATTGCTTATTGTATCTATTTTATCTGATGAGCAATTGGAACAGTATCTGACTATAACTCGTGTTTTGGGAATGTCTGCTATTGTTGAAGCTCATGATGAAAATGAAATTAAAAGGGCGATTGATGCAGGTGCAGATATTATTGGTGTAAATAATAGAAATTTAAAAGATTTTAGTGTAGATATTGAAAACAGTATTCGCCTACGTAGATGTGTGGATGAAGATATCATATTTATTTCTGAAAGTGGTATTAAAACAAAAGAAGATGTTGCCAGATTAAAAGAAAATAATGTTGATGCAGTTTTGATAGGTGAAACTTTAATGAAATCACCAGATAAGAAGGCAATGATTCAGGAGTTTAAGAATGGTTAAAATCAAAATCTGCGGACTTAAACGATTGGAGGATATAGAGTTTGCAAACAAATACAAACCGGATTATGTAGGATTTGTATTTGCTGAAAGTAAAAGGAAAGTAGATTATAATCTTGCAAAACAAATGAAAGCAAAACTCTGCGAAGATATTCAAAGTGTTGGCGTTTTTGTAGATGCAGACATTAGTGAAATCCTGAAATTATGCAGTGACGGTACAATTGATATTGCACAGCTTCATGGGATGGAAAACAAAGAGTATATTAAAACTCTTAAAGAAAAAACAGATTACAAATTAAAGATTATTAAAGCTATTGAAGTATCTGAAAATACAGATTTTTCTGAGTATGATGATTCATTAGCTGATTATTTGTTGCTTGACAGTGGAAAAGGATCAGGCAAAACCTTTGACTGGCGGCTGATTAGAAAAAACTTGAAAAAAGAATTCTTTCTGGCAGGCGGGTTAAACAGTGAAAATATCACTCAAGCTATTGGGGAAGTTAGGCCATATGCAATTGATTTAAGCAGTGGTGTTGAAACTGACGGATTTAAAGATGAATATAAAATAAAAAAAGTCATGGAGGCTAAAAATATGAATGATGGAAGATATGGAGAATACGGCGGACAGTATATCTCCGAAACTTTAATGAATGAATTAATTTACTTGGAAGAACAGTATTATCATTATATGAATGATTCGGAATTTGTAGAAGAATTAAATACACTTTTAAAAGAATATGCTGGCAGACCTTCTTTGTTATACTATGCAAAAAGAATGACTGAAGATTTGGGAGGAGCTAAAATTTATTTAAAGCGTGAAGATTTAAATCACACAGGAGCTCATAAAATCAACAATGTCCTTGGTCAGGTTTTACTGGCTAAAAAAATGGGAAAAACAAGAGTAATAGCTGAAACTGGAGCAGGTCAGCATGGAGTAGCTACAGCAACAGCAGCAGCACTTCTGGATATGGAATGTGAAGTGTACATGGGTGAATTAGACACCAAACGTCAGGCTTTAAATGTTTATAGGATGGAACTGCTTGGAGCAAAAGTTCATCCGGTAAAATCAGGAACAAAAACCTTAAAAGATGCAGTTAACGATGCTTTTAGAGACTGGATTGGAAGAGTTCATGATACAAATTATGTAATAGGTTCAACAATGGGTCCTCATCCATTTCCAATGATGGTTAGAGACTTCCAGGCAGTAATAAGTGCTGAAGCCCGTAAACAGTTCTTGGAAAAAGAAGGAAAACTTCCTGATGCAGTTTTAGCGTGTGTTGGTGGTGGAAGTAATGCTATGGGTGCATTTTACAACTTCATAGATGATAAGGATGTTAAATTAATCGGATGTGAAGCAGGAGGAAAAGGAGTGGATACTCCATATAATGCAGCAGCTTTGACTAACGGACAAATCGGAATATTTCATGGGATGAAATCTATATTTAATCAGGGAGAATATGGGCAGATATCTGAAGTTTATTCTGTTTCAGCAGGTCTTGATTATCCGGGAGTAGGTCCTGAACATGCACATTTAAGAGATATTGGAAGAGCAGAATATGTGCCGGTTACAGATGAAGAAGCAGTGAATGCTTTTGAATATTTGTCAAAAATGGAAGGAATCATTCCGGCTATTGAAAGTGCTCATGCAGTAGCATATGCAATGAAAATAGCTCCAAAAATGGATAAAGACGAAATTATTATGGTATGTCTTTCCGGAAGAGGGGATAAAGATGTTGCATCAATTGCAAAATACAGGGGAGTTGAGTTAAATGAGTAAAATAGCAAATGCATTTAAAAATGGTAATGCTTTTATCGGATTTTTAACTGCAGGTGATCCGACAGTCGAAAAAACAGTAGAATACATTTTAGCTATGGAAGAAGCAGGTTGTGATTTAATAGAAATTGGAATTCCATTTTCAGATCCGATGGCTGAAGGAGTTGTAATTCAGGATGCAAATATAAGGGCATTAAGTCATAATACAACAACTGATGATGTATTTGAAATAGTCCGGAAAGTTCGCCAAAAAACAGATATTCCATTAGTATTTCTAACTTATATCAATCCGGTTTTCTTCTATGGTTATGAAAAATTCTTTAAAAAATGCGGCGAACTTGGAATCGATGGAATTATCTCACCTGACCTGCCTTATGAGGAAAAAGGTGAAATTAAAGATATTGCATTAGCTAATGGTGTAGATGTTATTTCTTTAATAGCTCCAACTTCAAAAGAAAGAATTCAAAAAATAGCCGGTGATGCAACAGGATTTATTTATGTTGTTTCTTCTTTAGGGGTTACTGGAATGCGCAGTGAAATAAAAACAGACTTGAAATCTATTTTAGATGATATTCGTGCAGTCAGTGACCTGCCCTTAGCTGTTGGTTTTGGTATTAACACACCTCAACAGGCTTCCAACATTGGTAAAATAGCTGACGGAGTTATTGTAGGAAGTGCTATTGTAAAAATCATTGAAGAGCATGGTGAAAATGCAACAGAACCTCTAAAAGAATATGTCTCAGCTATGAAAAAAGCCTGCAATGAATAAAATGGGGGAAAATATAATATTTTTTCCTTTTTTGTGTCTATAAAATTTTATAGGTTTATTTATTTTTGTGTTTTCTGTCTAATTTTGTATTTTGCTAGTCTAAAATTGGTATTGTTTAATAAAATAATATGGAACTACATAGGAGATTACACTTATTTAGAATCAACTGTTAAATCTTTAACTATTAATTATTTGGTTGTAAAATTTTATAGTTCATTAAATAAGATATATTCATTTTTAATTTAATTTTTTATATATTTAATCAAATAAGTATTTTTAGTGTAGGTAAAATAAAATTAAAAAGTTTATATAAAGTTTTGAATATAATTAAAAGTTGAAAAAATGATATTGGAGGAAAACAAATTTTTATGATGTCACAAAATAATTATGTAAAAAATTTCCTAAAATTTTTCATCTGTATAATAATCGTGTTTTCTTTAATTAATGCAGTAAATGCTAATGAATATAATATAATTGAAAATACAACAGTTATTGATGAAAATACACAAATTAATAATAATTTTATAGAAACTAACAATAATTATACTTTAGAAAGCAATACTCAAAGTATTGATTCATTAGATGAATATAATATAACTGAAAATGTACATATTAAAACATTAGAAGAACCTTATTTTAAACAGGACATAGATTATATTAATTTTACTATTTTTGATGACTTTTTAAAAGGAGATAATATACGATTATCTTCTGCAGATAATGAATGTCACTTTATTTCACAAGACTTTGTTTTAAATCACAAAGGATTGCCATTTGTTGTAAAATTAGTAGACAACTACGGGAATCCATTAATTAATCAAACAGTTGTTTTTACTATCCATGGAGTAAGCTATAATAAAATAACAGATAATGATGGCAATGCTAAAATGAACATTCGTCTAAACAACGGAGTTTACACAATTGGATTTGCTTTCAAAGGTACTTCTAAGTATAAAAGTACAAGTGGAACAAGAACTGTTAGTATGATTAGTGGAATGTTGAATCCAAATTTAGATGCAAATGTTGTTAACAAATATTATGGAGATTCAACACCCTTAAAAATATACTTAAAGGACAATAATTATCAACCTCTAACTAATAAAGAAATTACAATACGTATTAATGGTGTTACTTATACTAAAACTACTGACAATAATGGTTATGCATCCATGGGAATTAGTTTATATGCAGGATCATACTCAGCAATCATACAGTTTCCTGGAGATACTTATTATTATGGTGTAACCTTAAACATTCCAGTAACTATAAATAAAAGAACAACTTCTTTAGTTGCTAATGATTTAACTAAATATTATAATAGTGATGATAAATTCTTTGTTCGTTTATTATCTGATGGAAATCCATTAACTAACAAAGTTGTTAAAATGACAATTAATGGGGTGGCATATGATAAAATAACTGATAATAAGGGGTATGTTTACTCAAATGTTAATTTAAATCCCGGAACATATCAGGCAAATGTAGTGTTTAATGGCGACAATTATTATAGTAGTTCATCTATTTCAAAAACATTGGTTGTAAAAGAGTGGTTAACCACTACTTTAAGTGCAAATAACTTAGTTAAATACTATGGTGATGCAGATTCATTTAATGTTAAATTAACAAGTGAAAATAATGTTTTAACAGGTAAAAACATCAATTTTAATGTTAATGGTGTCAATTATGTGAAAACTACAAATAATGAGGGGTATGCTAAGTTAAATATTAGTTTACTTGCAGGCACATATACAGTTGTAGTTTCATATAATGGGGAATTACCATACAAGAGTTCAAGTATCACAAAAACAATAACTATAAATAAAAAGACAACCAGTTTAATTGCTAATGACTTAATTAAATACTCTAGTGAAAATGATACTTTTAATGTCCGTTTAGTGTCTGATAATATCGATTTGAAAGATAAAATTGTGAAAATTACAATAAATGGAGTTACATATAATAAAGTAACTAATGGTGATGGATATATTTTCATGAATATCCGTTTAAATCCAGGTTCTTATTGTGCAGATGTCCTATTTGAAGGAGATGATTGTTATAAAAGTAGTTCTGTTTCTAAAAATATTTTAATTAAAGATCCTTCAAGTTTTACAAATAATTATCTCCCTATTTTTAATGTAAATAGTGGTTTTTATAATAAATCATGGATGTTAATTAATATTTCTTGTCTAAATCCAAATGCTACAATTTATTGTAGTTTTAATAATTCTGCAGAATATGTGGGAACTCAAAGTATGTCTTTTAATTTGACTAGTGGTAATTGGACTATTAAAGCACATACTATGGTTCATGGAGTTAACAGTACGTTCGTTGTGCATAATTATCTTTTAGATGGAAATGCTCCTTTTGTTTATGCGAATTATGGGTCTGGAATATATGAAAATCCAATTACTGTAAATTTAATCGCTATTGATGACAATGATAAGAATCCAATAATTTATTATACTTTAGATGGCACAACACCAACAATAAACAGTATGAGGTATACACATTCTTTTGTAGTTTCCAAAAATACTAAGCTTCGTTTTATGAGTATAGACAAATATAATCATAAAAGTAGTGTGTTTTGTGTCAATTATTTCTTTGGAGAAACTATAGTTAATATAAATACTGCTAAAACATATGATAAACTTCAAAATGCATTAAATGACCCAGATACGCAGGTAGGAGACATAATAGAAATTAGTAAAAATATAAATGAAAAAATAGTTTTAAATAAAACGGTATGTTTACGTTCTTGTGATTTTAAAAATATATCTTGGAGGGGTGATGGTTATTGTATTTGGTTCCAAAAAGGCAGTTCTAATTCAATTGTTGATGGTTTTAAATTTTTAACAAATAGTCAAGAATATGGTTCAATTATAATGCAAGATACTTATAATTGTTTAATTTCCAATAATAAATTTTATGGAGATAATTATGCAGCTATAACTTCTAAAAATAATTGTTCTTTTAATAATATTATCAATAATGAGTTCTACGGAAGTGCGATGTCTCAAATTTTTAATAATCAAAATGTAAATAATTATTATATTTTAGATAATTTCATAAGTAATGAGAATATTGACGGTTGGAATATTTATTCTTCTAGTATGAATAATTCTATAATTAAAGGAAATATGATTTGTAATGCTAAAATAGGAATTTATATTAGTAATGGATTTAATAATTCATTAAGCTATAATAATATAACTAATACTGATGCAGGAGTATTTATTGAAACTTCAAATTATTATAATATTATCAGTAATATTATTCAATATAGTGCATATGGTATTTATTTAGAGGATATATCTAATGATTTAAATATCAATTTTAATATTATCTCTCATAATTATGGTTTTAATTTTTATAATAATATGGAATGTAATAGGATTAATGTAACTTATAATTGGTGGGGTTCTAATAATTTTGATTCAATTTCACAATATTTGCATTGTACTAATAATGTAGATTATTCTAATTTCAAACCATTTTTATATTTATATACAAGTATTTCTTCTTATAAATCTCATAATGGTTTAATCACTGGAGCTACAATTTGTGCTGATTTAACAAAGGGTTGGGATGGTGTTGGTGGTTCTTATTTGAAAGACTCATCAAATTTAGGTTGTATTCCTGATGGTTTAATAGCTAAGTTTAATGGTGTTGATGTAGAATTACATAATGGTAAAGCATATTATAATGTAACTTTTAGTTCAAGTAGTAGTCGTGATGTTAATATTTATGTAGATGATGTTTATTCACAGATTTCTGTTGAAAATGAATCTTTTGCACATATTGTTATTAATAGTTCTGCAATAAAGCATGGTACTAACAATGCTTTCAATTATGAATTTGATATACCTTTAAATGATTCTGTTGAGTGGATTAGTGCTGTTTGGAAGTATAAAGGTGATTTTGAAACTGAGATAAATTTAATAATAAATGGTGAAATTACTAAAAAATTCTATGTAGATAGCAGTTATTATAAAAGTATTAAACAAAATTATCGTAGTGTTGTTTTTGATGCGGTGAATTTATATAATAAATTTTTAAATGATAATTTGTATAGACGTATTGGAATGGATTATATTTGGCTTTCTTTTAAATATAATAAACATACCTTGAATGAAATTAATGAAATATATGGTTCTTTAGAATTTAATTGGACATCTGAAAAATTAAATTCTGTGTTAAAAGAGCATAATACGTCAATTGATAATGTTTTATTAAATTTATTGAAAAACTCTTATAAACTAACTGATAATGAAATTAATTTTGTTAAATATAATTCAAGTAAATTCCAAGACATAATTTCCATGAATGTAAATTATTTTGGAGATGAAAATAAATATTTTAATTTTGGCACGAAGTATAATGGTTGTTATAATTGGGTTGGAGACAATACTTGTAGATATGGTATTATTAATTATATTGATGGTACTTATGCTCATGAAGTAGGTAAAAATTATTTAAATTATTATCCTGAGTGGAATACTATTTATAATAAAAATGGCACTATGAATTGGAATTATAAATATGCTTATGGTTATTATACTGAAGCATGGTACGATGGTTTAATGACATTTACTTTTGCGAATACTCGTATAACTGATAATATTTTAAGATACTACTTAAATCAAAAAGATAAAACCTATAAAAATGGTTCTTTAGTTTATAGTAATGGTTTTATGAAAGCTGCTTATGGTAGTTTCATGGAAGGATTATTAGTTATTTATTGTAATGATTTGGTTGCTGATGCTTCTGCAGCACGTTTTAATGTAACTTGGGATCGTACAAGTCCAATGGTTATGAGTGTAAGAGATGATGTTTACCAAACTATTTTAAGTGGGGAATGTTCTTTTAATTTTGGACGAACGGTAACAGGTGATGTAGATAATGTTCGTGCCTTTAATTTTGCATGTTCTGCGAGTTTTTCACCAATAGAACATTATGTAGGTAAAACATTATTCCCAAATTGGAATGATAATACTTCTGCTACTGTGGGTTTAGGTTATATTTTAGAACATGGTGGTTCATTGGAAATTATTCGTGACGGATTTTATACTTTAATTCGTGAAAATAATAGTGATGATAAGCTTTTAATTTATGATTCTCAAACAGGTATACTACGAGACCATATTATGAGTATTTATGGTTCTTACTGTTATTCTAATCAACAAGCAGAATGGGCTTGTGATTTAGCTGAAGAAATCTTAGATAAGTCTAACACTGTTAAAGGATATTTAAATGATTCATCTAATGATTTAAATGGATTATCTGAATCTTTAGGTAATTTATTGAAAAGTAGTTTGTTAATGGAAGAATTTGGTGATTTAATTTTAGGTGAAGCATGGAATTCTTTCATGGATGCTGCAACTAAAATTGTTGAAGGAACTCCTCTAGGTTGTCTTGTTGGTTTGTTAGGAGGTGTTGTAGCTACTGCAACCAGTATGACCTTTGAAGATTATGTTAAAATGTATGTTTCTGACCCTAAATTTTGGGCAGGTATTGCAGGAGGTATTTTATTTGATGTAGGTGTAATTGCTACAGCTAGTGGTATTGGGCTCCCAATAGGGCTTGGTTTAATGGGTGCAGGTACTTTATTCACTGCTTATAGTTGTGGGTTATTTGATTTTGATAAAAATGGTAAATATGTTGGAGCTACTACTGAAAATTTAATTTCCTTTGGTTTTTCTATGGGACTTAATGTTGTAGGCGCATTTATGGGTGCTGGTGCATTAACTAATACTGCAGTTAAAAGTTTTGGTAAAGATGGTACTAAGTTACTTGTAAAGAATAATGATAAGGTTATTGTCCGTAATTTCAATGGAGGTTATCATAGAACAGTTTTACATCAATCTACAAAATATATCAAAACTGATAATCCAAAAAAACCTATAAAAACAGCTACAAGATATGTGATAGATGAAGCATTCGGTGAAAGTAACTTAGAAAAAGCTTTTTATTTGCCACATAATTATTTAAAAGGCGTTTTTGAAGATATGGCTTGGAGAAAATTTTGGAATTATTTAGATTCTGAAGGGGTTGTATGATGGTTTCAGAGATTAAGTTGGTTATATTTTTTATTTTATTTGTAATATTTATGATGGCAGGAACATATGACAGAAAATATAGGCGAAGAAATAAGCATTTGATAAATATTTATACTGTGATTTGGTTAATTTCATTTTTGTGTGCATTGATGTTGTTTTGAATGGAAATATTGTAGTATTGTTTTAAAATTTTATAATTTTAATATTATTAGATGGTTATATAGATGAAAGTAATTATAAATTAATGAGATAAAAATATTTTATTTTTTTTTATCTTCTTATTTTATTTTTTTTTAAAATAATGTGGTGATTTAATGGTAGGAATGCTAATGACAAGCATGTTTGTTGTATTTTTTGTAATTGTGGTGTTTGGATATGTTTATAACACGTTTTTAAGATTTAAACAAAAAAGAGGTAATGGATTTTTAGATATATTCATCATGGTTATTGGAGTGTTTGGATTTACAATATGGTGGGCTTTTACGGTTATTAAAGATTGGTCGAATGTTCTCCATAGTATGCCTTGGATTAAGCCTTTTGCTATTCTCGGTTTAATTGGTTTTTTTGAAATGTCTGCTAGGTCGCTTGAAATTATGGGATTTGTAAGGGGAATTAATACTACTAAGTTTCATAAATATCTTGTAGCAGTGCTTGTTGTACTTCTGATAATAGTTATAATTTTATAAATGGATTTATATGAGTTTATCTAATGTACTTGGAATTATTTAGATTCTGAAGGAGTGGTATGATGAATTTGGAAATCAAATTTGTTATAGGAATTATTTTATTTATAATATCTGAAGTAGCATATATATATGATATAAAAGATAGTCATTCAAGGAATATTTATTTTCTGATTTCTTTTGTTACAGGTATTGGAATATTTATTATATTCACATAATTTTTGAATCAAAGGTGATTATTGTTTTAAAATTTTGTAATTTTGGTATTAAATAAAATATGAACTAATAAGATGCATGAATGATGGGATAAAAATATTTTAATTTATTTTATCTTTTTATTTTATTTTTTTTAAATAATGAGGTGTTTTAATGGCAGGTTTATTGATGGCAGTTATGTTTCTTGCATTTTTTGTATTTTTAGTGTTAGGATATGTTTATAATGCATTTTTAAGATTTAAACAAAAAGAAGCAAATGAATTTTTTAGTATAACTATTCAGGTTGTTGGTGTAGTTGGATTCATGATTTTTACAATACTTTCGGTAAAAAATGGTTGGATGACTATCATTCATAAGTTTGAATTTAAATTCTTTGCAATCATGGCATTAATTGGTCTTTTTGAAATGATTTCTGTGTGGTCAGGAATTATTGGATTTGTAAGGGGAATTAATACTACTAAGTTTCATAAGTATTCTACAGCAGTGCTTGTTGTACTTGTGTTAATAGTTATAATTTTATAAAAAACTGCATTATAGTATTTTTGCTGGAATTTTAGCAAATTTTTAAACTAATGTTTTTAACAATTGAATATTTAGGTATGCATAAATTTTTATTAAGGGGAGCACATAATTTATATATGTGTGATTATTACTTTTAACTAAAAATAATTTGGTTGTGATATAATGGCAAAACTTAAGGAGATGGATTTGCCTATTGAAGGAATGCATTGTGCTTCTTGTGTTTTAAGTTTAAATAAAACTTTTGAAAAAGTTGCAGTACTATCAAGTTAAGTGTTTTTTCTGATTTTTAATTTTAATTTTTTTCAATTTTTTTATTTTTTGTTTATTTTGCTTGTATCGGTGTGTTATTATTTTAATTTTATTTTATTAGGTGTGAATTTATTTATATCTATTTTTAAGTATTTTATATAGTTAATATTATATATTATTAATTATAAAGTATTATTATCTAATAATATTAGTTTTTATTTGAGAATTATTGTTTTTAGGGTGGTTTTTGATGGTTTTTGAATATGTGTTTTCAAATTTTTTTAGCAAGTTTTAATAATTTTGTTGATGAAAAATATATATTAAGTGATAATGCTTTTGTTCGTAGTGGTAAATGGAGTTTGGAAACTGCAATTAAATTTCCTTTATTTAATCGTAAGAAAACAAAATTTAATGAAGTTAATAGGTATTTAAGGAGTCAAACAGGTGATTATTCTATGAAAATAACTGGTTCTGGTGTTTGCGATAGAATGCAATATATCAATCCCAAAGTTTATATAGACATGAATGATGGAGTTATAATGGAAATATACAACAATGTGGAAGAAATGGAAACTTTTAAAGGATTTCACATTTTTGCAACTGATGGATCTTATGTTGAAATTCCAAATCATCCACAGGCACGTGAAGAAATGGGAGTTCCATCAAATAATGAAGTTGAAACATTTGCTGCAAATGCAAGAATTTCATGCACAGTAGATACAAAAATGGACTTTGTAATATCATCAATAATTGAAAATCAAACCGTAGATGAAATAACACTAGCATTAAGACACTTAGACGATGTAAAAAACAAAATAAATATGAATAACGTAATTACCTGTTATGATAGATACTATAATTCCACAGAAATCATGTTAAAAACAGAAACATTGAATTCATACTATCTAATCCGAGGAAAAACAAATACATTCAAAAAACAACAACAAAAAATGGATAATGATAAAAAAACCGACGAAACATTCGATATCAGCTTAAATAACGCAAAAATAAAAAAATTTCACGACGAAGAACTGAAAAAAATCGCAAGAAAACAAAAAAGCATGCAAGTCAGAATAGTTAAAGTAAAATTAAAAACTGGACAAACAGAAATACTATTTACCAATTTACCAAAAGAAATAGCAACACCCGAAGAATTAAAGCAATTATACGGCGAAAGATGGAAAATAGAAACCGATTACGACAGACTAAAAAACAAACTATACATCGAAAAATTCAGCGGAAGAAGACGAACCATAATCGAACAAGACTTCTACAGCCACATATTCCTACTAAACCTACTAATAGGAATAAAACACGATGCAGAACTAAAAATAACACGAAAACCAAAAGAAACAGCAAAATACACCTACAAATACCATTCCAACATCAACACACTCATCGGAGAAATCAAAGACCAACTACCAAGACTCCTAACAGACAACCAAGACGAAATACAAAAAGTAATAAAAGAAATAATGGAAATAGGTTCTAAAGAACTCGTAGCAACAAAAATACCCCCACAAACACACACAGAAAGAGATAAAAAAAGAAATTGGAATAAAAATTGCAAAACAAGCAAAAGCCAAGGATTCTAAAAATCAGAAAAAAAATCACTTAACTTGATAGTACTGGAATCATGGGTATTATTTTATAATTTGAACAGTTAAATAAAAATTGGGCATGTGGAAGTATGGAAGTTAGGATTAATAAGGGTAAAAATATTTTAATATTTTTTTATCCTTGTTTTTTTTTTAAATGATGTGGTGATTTGATGGAAGGATTGTTATTAGCATTTATGTTTGTTGTATTTTTTGTAATTGTGGTGTTGGGATATGTTTATAATACGTTTTTAAGATTTAATCAAAAAAGAGGTAATGAATTTTTAGAGATATTCATTATGATTATGGGCTTATTTGGGTTTGCAATATGGTGGGGATTTACGGTTATTAAAGATTGGTCGAATGTTCTTCATAGCATTCCTTGGATTAAGCCTTTTGCTATTGTAGGATTAATTGGTTTTTTTGAGATGTCTGCTAGATTGCTTGAAATTATTGAATTTGTAAGGGGAATTAATACTACTAAATTTCATAAGTATCTTGTAGCAGTGCTTGGTGTACTTATGATAATAGTTATAATTTTATAAACATGAGATTTTTTTATGATTTTGTCAGTAAAGATATAACTTGATGGTTAGATTTATAAAAACTTTCATATATCATCATTTCATTGATTTGTTAACTGATAAAGAAAGGAAAATAAATGTCATATTTCAAATTATTTTTGTAACATTTTTTACCTTTTTCTTTCAGCTATGATGACTTTTAAACAGGATTATGAATTTTTTATCCCAATATTTATAATAGGAATCAGTTTTTGGATACCAGAATTTATATTTAAAATATTCCTAAAAAAATAGACAAATAGTAATAATGTATACGATAAAATCAGATCAGACAAATTTTCATTTGATGGATATGTATTAGAAAACTTAATAAGGGGAATTAGTGTTTCTTCATCATTTTTAATCTTTTTTATAACAATAAAAGCAATATTGCCTGGATTTTGCATAGCTTTTTCCATGATTTATACAGTAACGTTCATATTCCTCTGAAGAAAAAAATACTGGAAAATGTCTGAACCTACATTTGAAGAAGATCTAGACCCAGTAATAATTACGAAAATTTATCAATATACTGTCAGGTGAAGGAGGAGTAATCTGTGGATGTGTTTCAGTTGGAGCATGTTTTGTTAATAGTTTTAATGGAACTAATCCTATACCAATAACTACTTTGATAATTGTAACAATAATTGCATTTATTTTATTTTATTTTCAATGTCATTATGCATTGATTTATGGAATAAAATAGTTCCTTCGGATTTGACAGAATTTGAAAATTATTGGAATTATTGTACTGCTGCAAATGGTATTTGTATTGGAGTTACATTAATATTGGAATGGTTAGTGACGGGTGTTTGGTTAGTTCAATGAATAATTGTTTTTATTCAAGATGGATTTTACATCTCCTTTTTTAGCAAAAATATAAATAAAATATCTTATTAATGTATAAATTTAGAGAATAATTTAAATGCTCTTAAAATAAAGCATATTAAATAATAACTTATCCTAGTTGTGATTAGAAATGAGGTCAAAAATAGCAGTATTGGCGGGTATGATTGGAAATAAAGTTGTTCAAAAGGCAGGCAGAAAAGGAACATCTTTAACTGGAAAAATAGCCCTTGCTGTTAAACCAGATATTTTAAAGGATTTTGCAAAAAAATGTGATAAAGTAGCACTTATTACAGGAACAAACGGGAAAACAACTACAAACAATTTGGCAAATCACATTTTTGAAGGTAAAGATTATGATATTGTATCTAATTTAAATGGTTCCAACATGATTACAGGAGTTACCAGCTCTTTTATTCAAAACCATCAAAGCCATTATGACTGGGGAATATTTGAAGTAGATGAGGGGTCTATGCCTAATGTTACCACATATCTGCCAAGTGATTATATAATTATAACAAATTTTTTTAGAGATCAGTTAGACAGATATGGGGAAGTGGAAAACACAATTAAATTAGTTCAAAAATCAAGTAAAAGACATAATTCCACACTTATTTTAGATGCAGACAGTCCAATTTCTCTTTATTTTCAGGATTCCAATCAGCCAAAAGTGTACTATAGCTTAAAGAAAAATCCATTCAGTAAAAAGGGTATTAATGTTGAAGAATCTGTATTCTGTCCTGTCTGTGGAAATAAACTGGATTATGAATATATCAATTATGGAAATCATGGTAAATTTTCATGTTCTAAATGCGGAGCCAAAAACCATGAAGCGGATTATGTAATTGATGATGTGACTTTCAAAAACGGAAGTTATAATTTCACAGTTAAAGATAAAAAAGAATCAGCTCAAATCAACTTAAATCTGCTTGGAATTTACAATGTTTCTAATGCTCTTGCAGCTATTGCTCTTGCAAGGGAAAACGGTTTCAGTTATAATGTAATTAAATCTCAAATTGAAAACTTTGAATATAAACGTGGAAGAATGGAAAGGATAGCTGTAAATGGCTGTGATGTTGTTTTGGTTTTATCTAAAAATCCTGTCGGTTTAAGTGAAGTTTTCTCAACTATAAAATTTGATGAAGATAAAAAATCCTTCATGTTTATTTTAAACGATTATGGGCCTGACAGTAAAGATATTTCCTGGATTTGGGATGCATATTTTAAAGAAATAGCTAATACTCCAAATATTGATAAATTTTACTGTGTTGGAACAAGAGCTGAAGAAGTAGCTTTAAGATTAAAATATGTGGATTTCCCAACCTCTAAAATTGAAATTTACCACTCAAAAGATCAAAGTGACATTGCTGAATGTGTAGAGGAAATTGTAGCTGAAAATGATAAGGCGTATATTATCGGAACATTTACCGCAATGCCTGAAGCTAGAAAAGTACTTATGAAACTTAAAGGGGAAAAAGCATGAGTTTTGAATTAAATGTTGTTGATATGTATTCTGATATTCTGAATATCTACGGGGACATAGGTAATCTAAAATGCATTAAAAAAAGATGTGAATGGAGAGGCATTAAATTTAATCAGAAAAGCTATTCTGTAAATCATGACATGGATTTTGATTATGATGATATTGACTTGATTTTAATTGGCGGAGGTTCTGACAGAACTCAAAGCATTGTTTCCAATGATTTATTGAAGCAAAGACAGGATTTAGAAAATTATATTGAAAACGATGGAGTAATATTAACTATCTGCGGAAGTTATCAGATGTTCGGCAATGAATATTATGATGTTAATGGAGACAATATTTCCTGTCTTGAAATATTTGATATTAAAACAACAAGTCAGCAGGACAGATTGATTGGAGATATTTTAATAGAAAATAACCTTGGTTTAGAACCGAAAGAAGTGGTTGGTTTTGAAAATCATGGTGGAAGGACATTTCATAATTATAAAAGCTTAGGCAAGGTTATATCCGGACATGGAAATAATGATGAGGATAATAATGAAGGGATGATTTATAAAAACTTCATAGGAACATATTTGCACGGACCGTTTTTACCAAAAAATCCTCACATTGCGGATTATTTGATATTTAATGCTATGAAGAATAAATATGATGTTGATTCAATTGAAGAGTTAAATGATGAAATTGAACTTAAAGCACATGAGGTTATGGTTAATAGATTAAAATGATCTATTTAATAGTCCTTTACTAAAATTTTTTAAATACTGACCTAATGTTTTATAAGTAATAAAGATAAAAATATAAATATCTAATTAATAATTAATAAATTCTTATTAGAGGATTATATATGTTCAAAGCGGAATTAAGTGATTCTAGTATATTAAAAACAAGTTTTGATGCTATTTCATCTATTGTTGATGAAGTACAAATTCAAACTGATAGTGAAGGTATGAGGTTAGATGCCTTAGACCGTAGTCATATAACATTCGTACATTTAGAATTAAAAGCAAGTTTATTTGATGAATATGTTTGTGATGTTCCTGAAAAGATTAATATTGATACTGGGGAATTCATGAGTGTTCTTAAACGTGCAAAATCTCAAGATAGAGTTATCATGTCTTTAGATGAAGGTAATTTTATAATTACTTTTGAAGGGGATGCTACAAGAACTTTCAAAATAAGATTAATTGATATTGAATATGATAATCCTACTCCACCAGAACTTGAACATCCTGCAGCTTTCAAAGTTCACTTTGGAATCTTAAAAGATGCAATTAATGATATTGATATTTTCTCAGATAAAATAGCTCTTCAAGTTGATGAAGACTACTTTAGAGCATCTGCTGATGGTGAATTTGGTGATGCAAGTATTAAATATCTTCATGGTGAAAATATCAGCACTCAAGAAAAATCTTTATTCTCATTGGACAAAATTAGAGAAATGCTTAAAGCAGACAAATTCTCTGAAGAAGCTGAAATCGGTTTAGGTACTGACATGCCATTAAAATTAACTCTTAATATGGTTACTGGTGATGGTAAACTTAGTTTCTTACTTGCTCCAAGATTAGAATCAGATGAATAATTTTTCATCTATAAACTTTTTTTTATTTTTATATTAAACTCATCAGAGATGGTATTAAGTGGATCAATTCTTTCAACAATTGCGTAAAATTCAAAAAAAAGAGCGTAGTAACGGTACATTAGCTCGTGTAGAAGACTCCTTTTATAAAGATATTCATAAGTATTTAGATGAGTTAAGGACCCATATAGGTAATGATCCATTTGCTGCAGAACAGTACTTGCTAAAAGATACTCAAAGAATAGCTACTGAGATTTGTGAAAGGCGTGAACACAAAATTACTGATGCAGCTGTTGTTAATATTCACAGGTCTTACCATTTATTTGCAGGTAAGCCACAATTTGATTTAATTGACACAACACCTCTTAATTTAACTCCTGAAGAAGAAAAATTTTACTTTTCTTTAATTGATACTTTAACAAATCATAGAAAAAGCATTTCACTTGAAAAATTATCTTCTGATGATGATACTCCAAGTGAAACTGATGTTCCTGTTAAAGAAACCCCAAAACCTCCGGTCAATACTTTGGATGATGAAGTTAAAAGTTCCCGGGATGATGCAGTTTTAAATAGAATTGATGAAATTTCCAAAGCGAAAGTAATCACTGATGAAAAGCCAGAGCCAATCGAAAAACAAATTCAAAAGTCAAATATTAAACCCGCTAAAGTTGAAGATGATATATCTGAGTTAGCAAGAGATAATGATGAATTTGTTGACTTGGAATCTAGAAAAATAGCTAAAGATTCAGAACTGGTTACAATGCTTGTATTTGATGATGTTGATTCTATTGTTGGAGTTGATGAAAGGGTTTATGGTCCGTTCAGACCTCAGGATTTGGTGGTTTTACCTAAAATCAATGCTAAAATTTTTGTTAAAAATCATAAAGCTCGTTTTGTTAAAATCTAAACCTTTAAATATTGTAAAGAATATAAATACAAACCGTATCTATTTGTGATAATAAGAAATTATATTTTTTTATATAATTTGGATTTCTGCTTTGTGTAAACGGAGTATGTTACAATACAGTTTTAATCCTCTAGATCTTTGATATTTTTCAGACTAGATAAAATTCTCATATAGATTTATAATAATTTAATTAATCGGACACTTTTTAGTGTAAAATTTAATGGTGGAAATATGAAAATACCAAAAGAAAAAAGAACTTACTGTCCACATTGTAAAAAACACACAATGCACGAAGTACATACTGCAAAAAAAAGAAAAGCTAGTGAGTTAAAATGGGGACAAAGACAATTCAGACGTGTAACTGCTGGATATAGAGGTTACCCAAGGCCTTTACCTGCTGGAAACAAACCAGTTAAAAAATTAGATTTAAGACTTAAATGTAAAGAATGTGGAAAATCCCAAATTAAAAAATCATTCAGAACTGGTAAAGCAGAATTTGTAGCTAAATAAGGTGGTTAACATGGTTAGTAAAGGTAGAGGAAACTTTTTAAAAGTAAAATGTTTAGATTGTGACAATGAACAAATCATCTTTGATCGTGCTGCATCAGATGTAAAATGTATCATTTGTGGTAAAACACTTGTCAAATCTCGTGGTGCTAAAGCTAAAATTATGGCACATATTGATAAAGTTTTAAACTAGATTCAATCGAAATTTTTTAATCTAGCTTATTATTTTTTCTATTTTTTTTTAAATTTTTATTTTATTTTTGGTGATTATATGGTGAGGAAAAATCAAGAATGGCCTGACGAAGGAGAACTTATTATTGGTACTGTTTATAAAGTTCTTAATTATGGGGCTTTCGCAAAATTAGAGGAATACCATGGTAAAGAAGCTTTTATTCACATTTCTGAGGTATCTTCTGGTTGGGTAAAAAATATCAGAGACCATGTAAGAGAAAATCAAAAAATAGTTTGTCGTGTTCTTAGGGTAAATCCTAAAAAAGGGCATGTGGATGCTTCTTTAAAAAGAATTAGGGAAGATCAAAGAACTAAAAAAATCCAGCATTGGAAAATTGAACAAAAAGCTGAAAAATTCTTGGAATTATCTGCTAAATCATTAGACAAATCTTTAAATGATGCTTATGAGGAAGTAGGTTATGAATTAATGGATATTTTCGGTGATGTTTACGGTGCTTTTGAAACAGCAGCTGATGATGGTGCAAAATCTCTTACTGATGAAGGTATATCTCAAGAGTGGGCTGATGCTATAACTGAAATAGCTAGTAAAAATATTACTCCTCCTGAAGTTCATATCAGTGGTTATGTTGATATTGAAACTTTTGTCCCGGATGGTGTTGATATCATTATTGAAGCTCTTAAAGCAGCTGAAGATAATGGGGACGAAGAGGAAGAAATTAAGGTTCAATGTGTTGGTGCACCAAGATATAGGATAACTGTAAAATCTACTGATTACATTTTAGCTGAAAAAGCTCTTAAAGCAGCAGCTGATAGATGTATTGAAATAGTTGAAGCTTCTGAAGGAAATGGTTCTTTCTTAAGAGAGTTGGATAGCTAGATTTTTATGAATATGAAAATGAATAAATGTCCTGATTGTAAGATTTATACAATGGAGGATGCTTGCCCTCAATGTGGCGGGGAGCTTAAAGTTATTTATCCTCCTAAATTTTCTATTGAGGATAAATACGGAAAGTATCGTCGCATATTAAAAAAAGATGCTATGAATAAAAAGGATGATTAGATGGAAATCACACAAATTACTGTTTTAGAGGATGTTGAATTAAATAATCCTATTTTTATAGAAGCATTGCCTGGTATTGGTCATGTAGGTAAATTAGCTGCAGATCACATGATTGATGAATTTAATGCTACTAAATTTGCAGAAATTTATTCTCCAAGTTTTCCTCCGCAAGTTTTTGTTGGAGAAGAAGGTTTAATTGAAAACATGATTAATGAATTGTATTATGTTAAAAATGTTGGGGAAGACAATTTGGATATTATTATTCTTGTTGGAAACACTCAGGCTTTATCTCCAGAAGGTCAATACTGCGTATGTCAAGATATATTAAACTTTGTTAAGGATAAGGGAGCTAGTAAAATATTCACATTAGGTGGAATGGCTACTGGCCAACCTGTTGAAGAATCTAAAGTTTTTGGAGCAGCTACTAATGAAGAAAACATTGAACTTTTAAAAGATGCAGAAGTTGAAATCAGATCTAATGATGGCGGAATTGTAGGAGCTTCTGGATTGTTTTTAGGTTTAGGTCTTCGTCAGGAAATGAATGGTATTTGCTTAATGGGTCAGACTCCGGGTTATTTCATTGATGCACAGTCAGCTGAAGCTATTTTAAATAAATTAGCTATTTTGCTTAATTTTGAAATTGGTACTGATAAATTAGAAGAAAGAGCTGAAGAAACTAAAGAAATGTTAGCTAAAGCTCAACAAATGGAACAAGACATAATTAACAAAGCTAATGCTAGCAGTAATGATGATTTAAGATATATTGGATAAATATATCATTTATTTACTTTTTTTTTAAAATTTGGCTGTTTTAATAAAATGGGGAGGTATTAATCATGAAAGTAGCTGTTATTCCAGATGCTGCTATGATTGTAGTTCCATTAATTGAAAAAAACGGTCACGAATATATATCACCGACAAATTTCTCAAAATATAATAATATGGATGTTTCCAGTGGAAAATGTGATGATACTCAGGCTCCATATACTTTAAATAGGGATAATATTTTACTGGGCAGTTCTTATTTTTCAAATGAATTACCTTCAGGAGTTAAAGGCCGTTTAACATTATTTTCCAGAGTTTTGGAATTGGCAGATGCATTTATTGTTCTTGGTAAAAGGCCTGAGCATTATAAAAGAATGTATGATGTATTAAATGAGTTAATTTTATTTGGCGGTTCGGGATGTTCTAATGAACGTAACATGGTTATGGCTTTAATTAAAGATAAGGGAGTACCTATTTTGGAATTAGCTTATCCGACTACCCGAAATGATTTGATTGATGTAATTAACAGGACCAATGATTTTTTAAAAAATTTAACTTCCATTAATGGAATAGTTAATGAAGATAACTTAGACATTGATTTAAAAAAACCTAAAAAAAGTCTAAATTACAAGGAGTTTAAGAAAATATTAGATGATTTAATATATTATTAATAGCTAATTATTATCCATGTTAGTTAATGCTGATTTTCATGTTCATAGCTGTTTTTCAATGGCTTCATCTAAAGATATGCTGATAAAAAATATGGCTCCTAAATCAAAGCTTAAAGGATTGCAACTTCTGGGAACTGGCGATGCATTCCATCCGGGCTGGTTAAACATTATTGAGGAAAGTACAACATATAAAGGAGATGGAATTTACACTGCAGATGATATGGATTTTGTTTTAACAACAGAAGTTGAAGGAAAAAACAGGATTCATCATTTAATTATAATTCCGGATATTGGTATTGCAAGAGAACTGTCTGAAAAACTGGTTTCTAAAAATAAAGAAAGCGACGGAAGACCTAGAACAAGATATTCAGGAGCAGAACTTTTAGAAATGGTTAAAGAATATGACTGTTTAATTGGACCGGCTCATGCTTTTACTCCATGGACTGGGATGTACAAATCTTTTGACAGTATTTATGACTGCTATGATAAGGCTCCGGATTTTGTAGAACTTGGTTTGTCTGCAGATACATTTATGGCAGATACTGTAGCTGAACTTAAGAATTTTCCATTTCTTACTAATTCTGATGCACACTCTCCATGGCCACACAGGTTAGGTAGGGAGTTTAATCAAATTGAGCTTGAAGATATGTCTTATTCATCAATAAAAAAATCAATAAAAAACAAAGATATTAAAGCAAATTATGGGTTGGTGCCGAACCTTGGAAAATATCATATGACTGCATGTACCAAATGTTACAAATTAGTTGATCCGTTAATAGCTAAAGAAAATAAGATGAAATGCAGCTGCGGCGGAACAATCAAAAAAGGGGTGGATTTCAGAATAAGTGAAATAGCTGATTATGATGAACCGAAACATCCTGATTTTAGGCCTAAATATGTTCATTTAATGCCTTTGGCTGAATTAATATCAACAGTTTATGATAAGGGAGTTACAACAAAAACAGTTCAGGGAAAATGGCAAAATCTGATAGATAACTTTAGAACTGAAATTGATATACTGATTAATGAACCTGTAGAGGAAATAGCTAAAATAGATTCATCAATTTCTCCAGCTATTGAAGCTTTCAGAAATAAAAGCATACACATAACTCCGGGTGGTGGAGGAAAATACGGTGAAATTTCTTTTGATAAAAAATCAGAAAAAAGAGAAGCTGAAACTTTAACTACTCTAGATAATTTTTAAGAAATATCTAAAATTTATTTAAGTATTTTTTAATAATTTCTAACTCTTTTTTGCAATCCAAACCTTTTAGTCCGACAATTTCAATGTAATATGTTGCATTTTCATTAGCTTTGAATGTAACTAATTTTGACTTTTCAGATTCGGTTAAAATACAAAAATGTGTTGGTTTGGATTTGTCCTCTTTAGTATTGTCATAAAGAATTAATTCGGTCATAAATTCTCTTTTATCATCATAAGATAATGGAGTATTTGGTGTTTTACATATTATATGACAGTTATCCATTTCAACAATTTTAAAGTCCTGTTCTGGCGTAAATTCATCATTTTCATTAAATAATTCAATTTCTTCGATTTCATATTCAGTTTCATTTAAAAATTGTCGGAGTATTGCCTTTCATTTCAGATTCCAATAGCATTAATATTTCCATTTTCATAAAATTATCACTTTTAAATAATTTATTTATAATCTTAATCTGCTTTGTAAATTATTTAAAATATGTAGTTTTTTATAAAAATAATTTTTAATTCTTAAAACAGTATTTGAAAATGAAATCAATAAAAAATAAGAAAAATAGATAATTTGAATATATCTATTTTGCAAGCAATAAGGAGTTACCTACTACAAGTAAAGTAATTCCCATATCTCCAATAAGAACTGCTTCCCATAAGCTGATGTATCCTGCAATACCAAGTATCATTAATATTACTTTCACACTTAAACAGAAAGCAACATTGAATTTGATTTTGCCCATTGTTTTTTTAGCTAAATCAACAAGTAAATTAATTTTGGATAACTTGTCTTCAAGTAAAACAATGTCTGCTGTTTCAATAGCTACATCTGCACCTTCAAGACCCATAGCTATTCCTACATTCGCACGAGCAAGAGATGGAGTATCATTTACACCATCACCAACCATAGCTACATCCTGATGCTTTGATACAGCATCTGATACTATATTAACTTTATCTTGAGGAAGTAAATCTGCATGGTAACTGCTTAATCCAATTTCATCAGCCACTAACTTAGCAGTTGCTTCATTGTCTCCTGTAATCATAGTTGTTTTAATTCCTTTAGCATTAAGATTAGCTATTGTAGATGGAGTTTCATCTCTAATTTTATCTTTTAAGGTAATTAAACCGTAAACTTCATTTTCAGTTCCGATGATTACAGTAGTGCTCATTCCATTATTTTCAAGATTAATGTCCTGGCTGAATAAAGTTTTGTTGCCTATGAAGTAAGTTTTTCCGTTAATGTCTCCTTTTAAACCTTTTCCAGCTATTGATTCAAAGTTTTCCACTTCTTCTAATTCAATGCTGTGATCTTTTTTGTATTGAACAAATGTATGTGCAATAGGATGTTTTGATTTGGATTCAATAGAACATGCTATTTTAAGTATTTCCTCTTTATCATGTCCGTCACAGGTTTGAACTTCATTTATTTCAAGTTTACCTTCAGTTAAAGTACCGGTTTTATCAAATAAAACTTCTTTGATTCTGGCTAATTCTTCAACATATTCTCCACCTTTAATAATAATACCGTTTTTAGTACCTTTAGTAATAGCTGATACTATAGATACAGGAGTGGATATTACTAATGCACAAGGACAGGATATAACTAAAAGGGTTAATGCCCTGTAAGTCCAGTCAGTTATTGAAGCTCCATATAATATTGGAGGTAAAATAGCTACTAAAATAGCCAATACTACAACAATTGGAGTGTAATATTCAGCAAATCTGTCGATAAATACGTCGATATGTGCTTTGTTCTGTTCTGAATTTTTAATCAATTCAATAATTTTAGCAAATATTGTATCATCGTTGCCTTTGTTTACTTCAATTTCAATGTATCCCTCTTCATTTATTGTAGAGGCATATACTTCATCTCCAATGCTTTTGCTTACTGCTAAACTTTCACCAGTAATTGAAGCCTGGTTAACAGAGGTTGTTCCTTCAACAATAATCCCGTCAACAGGTATTTTGTCTCCAGGTCTTACAACAACAACATCTCCAATTGTAATATCTGCTACTGCTTTTTCGTGTTCGTGATCACCATGTTTTACCATAGCTGTATCAGGGGTTAATTTAACAAGTTCTATTAATGAGCTTTTAGATTTATTTAGGGAGTAATGTTCCAGGTATTCACCTAAGTAGAAAAGAATCATTAACATTGCACCTTCTTCTCCGGATTGGAGGAGGAATGCTCCAAAGGTAGCTATTGTAATTAATAATTCAATTTTAACTTTTCCTTCAAATAAATGTTCAATCCCTTCTGTTATTATGTGTCTTCCTACATAAATTACAGCTATTAGGAAGATTACCTGACTTACAATAGGATTGACAACATTAAACATTTCTAATGCATATCCGAATGCTAAAAGGATTATACCTATTGCAAATATTCCCAATGGTTTTTTTGACTGTTCTACATTTGCTTCTTTATCAATATTTTCTAATAAATCTGCTTCACATGCACATCCCGGACCATGATCATGTCCACAGCAGTCATCTCCGTCATGATGGTGGTGATGTTCGTGGTGGTCGTGGCTACAGCAGTCATCTTCATCATGGTGATGATGTTCTTCTGAATGGTCATGTTTATGTGCAGCATGGTTAGTTTGCATATTCTTCGCCTTCTTTAAGGATATTGAGTATCTCTTCATCAATTAAAGAATAGAATATTTGTTTATTTTCTTTTCTAAATTTAACAATGTTACTATTTCTTAAGTGTCTTAATTGATGTGATATACTAGATTGGCTCATATCAAGAAGTAATGATAGCTCACAAACACATAATTCATCATATTGGAGTGCTAAAATGATCTTTACTCTGTTAGCATCTCCTAATATTTTAAAAAGATTACATGTTTTTAGAACAATATCATCATCTTTCATTTTATGAGCAATATCATCAACAATATCTGTTCTGATACTTTTGATTTCACATACATCATTTGAACTCATATGAACATATATTCATATGAACATATATAAAGTTTTTGTTTGCCTCAATAATTAATTTTTTTAAAGAAAGCTATCGCTAAATGATTGTAAATTAGTTAAAAAAAATACGGACTTGGAGGGATTTGAACCCTCGATCTTAAGATTAGGAGTCTTACGCCCTTCCAGACTAGGCTACAAGCCCATGTTAAAATATTATTTAATAAGTTCTGTATTTTTAAAAAAAGATTTTATAAGAAATACGGACCCGCCGGGATTTGAACCCGGGGTCTTCGGATTAGAAGTCCGACGCCCTATCCAGCTAGGCTACGGGCCCTTATATACAACAATACTAAATTTTGTATGTTTTAGTATTTATAGTTAACTATATTTAAAGCTATTATTTTAAAATTAAAAATTTTTAAAAAATAAAATAAGGAGGATAATTTAATTATCCTCTTCCAATAACCGCACCAGTATTGGCATTTATTTCAATACTGTCTACAGTTGCACCGCTTTGATCAAAAATTGGAACATACCAAACAGTTTTGTCTGCAGATAATGTTGGGGTTCCAGCATACCATCCAACTGCTTCAATATTTTGAGTTGCTATTGATTTCGCTTCACCTGAAGTTATTTTTGGAGTGCTTGGGGTAGGTGAAGGTGTAGGATGATGACCTCTTCCAGATCCTGAGCCTGAGCCTGATCCGGAGCTTGAGCTTGAACCTGGTCCAGAACCTGAACTAACACCACTTCCACTACCTGTTCCTGTTCCTCCATTTCCGCTTCCATGACTGTTGGTACTTGGGGAATCATGGTGTGTTGTGTTGTTTCCAATACCATTGCCAGAATCACCACTACCAGAGTCTACACTATTTAAATTACTGAAAACCGGATTTTCACTATTAGTTATTCCATAAGCAGCAACTCCAGCAGCAATACATATAACAATTATGATAGAAATTATTATATTTGATTTATCCAAGTTATTACCTCCATTTTTAATTAATAAAATTGTAATTAACTTTAAATAGAATGTACTATTTTTTTTACAATAATATATTATTAGGTTAATTTAACTTATAAATTTAATCCATATTATTAATTATTTTACTTCATTTAATAAAAATTTATATTATAGTATATATACTTTTCTATTTATTATACAAACTATATTATATATATGAATATTGGTTATAAATATTAAATGTTAGTTTCTAATTATTTTTTGAAAAGAGAGGTGACACATTTGAAAGACAGAATAGTTATATCCCCAACATCTCGTCAAGAGGGTCATGCGGAACTTGTCATGGAAGTCGATGATGAAGGGATTGTTACAAAAGGTAGATATTTAAGTATCACTCCAGTTAGGGGTTTAGAAAAAATGGTTGCAGGTAAAAATCCTGAAACAGCTCCTGTTTTATGTCAAAGGATTTGTGGTGTCTGCCCAATACCACACACTTTAGCTTCTGTAGAAGCTGTCGACCATTCATTAGATATCGAAGTTCCTAAAGCAGGAAAATTATTAAGGGAAGCTACTTTGGCTGCTCACAGTGTTAACAGTGCTGCAATTCATCATTTTTTAATTGCACCTGATTTTGTACCTGAAGAAGATTTCACTACTGCAGTTAAAAGTGTGTCTGCTGTTAGGAAAAATGTGCAATATGTAGTTGATATGCTTGCTGGTGAAGGTATTCATCCATCTGATATTAGGATAGGTGGTATGGCTAGAAATATTACTTCAGCTACAAAAGACAAATTAATTGATAGATTAAAAGCTTTTAAACCTGATTTTGAAAAACATGTGGAATTAATGAAATCATTCATTGCTGCAAGAGAACTTCCTGAAGGTTTAGGTGTTGTTGATGTACCACTTTTAGCATCTAGTCCATCATATGGTAATCTTGATGAATTTGATTATGATAATTTCTCAGAAGTTTTACCGGAAGCTTGGTATGATGATCCTGAAATAGGTAAAAAAGCATGTACAACCATTCCTTTAATTAATGGTAAAAACGTTGAAACAGGTCCTAGAGCAAGAATGGAAAAATTCAACGGATTTAAAGACAAAGGTGTAGTTGCTCAACATGTAGCTAGAGCTGAGGAAATGTTAAATAATTATAATTTAACTATTGATCTTCTTGAACAAATTGATACTTCCGCTCCAGCTAGGGCTGATTATGATGATAGAGGAACTGGTAAATTAGGTATTGGTGTAATTGAAGGACCTAGGGGTACTAATGTACACATGGCTACTGTTAAAGATAGTAAAATCCAATTCTATTCAGCTATTGTACCAACTACCTGGAATATTCCAACAATGGGACCAGCTACTGAAGGTTTCCATCACGAATTTGGTGCAGATGTTATCAGAGCTTATGACCCATGTTTATCATGTGCAACTCATGTAATGGTAGTTGATGATGAGGATAAAAGCATACTTAAAAACGATATGGTGAGAATATAAGGAGCTAGGAGGAAATTATATGCCTTATCATGCAGAGACAATCGTAGTGGGATGCGGAAATATTTTATTTAAAGATGATGGTTTCGGACCATTTGTAATTCATAAATTGGAAGAATATTTCGAAGACAAAGAAATGCCTGACGAAGTTATGTTTATTGATGCTGGAACAGGAGCAACACACTTTATTTTTTCTCTTCCTGATGAATATTGGAAAAAAGTTATTGTAATTGATGTTGTTGAGTTTGATGCAGAACCGGGGACTGTTAAAGTATTTAGCCCTTATGACATGCCTAGAGGAAAATATGAAAATGTTCATTCCTGGCCTGTTGAAGAGCCTCTTCACGACCTTGCTAAAGATTGTGAAGTGATTATTGTTGGATGCAAACCTCAAGAGATTTCCTCTCCTGATGTTGAAATGGGTTTAACTGAACCTGTTGAAAAGGCAATTCCTGAAGCTATGGATATTATTTTAAAAGAAATCGGGGTAAAATAATGTTTGATAAAATTAGAAAAGCTTTTGGTGGTTCTGAAAAACCTAAAGCAGAAACCAAACAAAAAATAGAATCTGCTCCTGAAGTTGAAGAAACAGCAGCTCCTGTAGCAGAAACCAAAAAAGAAACAGCAACCAACAAACCACGTATAGGTTACATTCACTTAAGTGGTTGTACTGGAGACGGTATGTCCTTAACTGAAAACTATGACATTTTAGATGTTGTACTTACAGATATGGTAGATATTGTTTATGGTCAAACTTTAGTTGACTTATGGGAAATGCCAGAAATGGACTTATGTTTAATTGAAGGTTCTGTATGTTTGCAAGATGAACACAGTGTACATGAGCTTTTAGAAGCTAGAGAAAAATCTGATCTGATTTGTGCATTTGGTTCTTGTGCTCTTAATGGTTGTTTTACAACTTATGCTCGTGGAGGACAACAAGCTCAACCTAAACATGAATCTTTCTTACCAGTTAGTTCATTAGTAAAAGTAGATGTAGCACTTCCAGGTTGTCCAGTATCTCCTGAAATGATTGCAAAAACTGTTGTTGCATTATGTAATGGTGATATGGAATACTTACAACCAGCACTTGATTTAGCAACTTGTGCTACTGCATGCGGTTGTGATGTATTAAATAACATTATCCGTCAAGGATTATGTAGCGGCTGTGGAAGTTGTGCTCTTGCATGTCAAACTAGAGCTATAGATATGGTTGAAGGCAGACCGACTATTAATACTGACAGATGTATTAAATGTGGTTCTTGTTACACAATGTGTCCAAGATCATGGTTACCTTTAACACAAATTAAAAAGGATACAGGACTTTAGGAGGAGTTGATTATGGTATTAGGTACTTATAAAGAAGCTGTAGCAGCTAGATCCACTGATAAAAGAATTCAGGAAGTAGCTCAAGACGGTGGTATTGCTTCTGCATTACTTATTTATGCATTAGAAAATAATATTATTGAAGGTGCTGTTGTAGCTGGAGACCCAGGTGATGACTGGGTTCCTGTTCCAGAAATAGCTACCACTGCTGATGAAGTTCTTGCAGCTGCCGGAACTAAATATTCAATGTCTCCTAATGTATGGGGAATAAAAGAAGCAGCACGTCAATATGGTATTGAATCAATTGGAACTGTTGTTACTCCTTGTCAAATGCAGGGTATTAGAAAAATGCAAGCATATCCATTTTCCACAAGATTTATTGCTGATAAAATTAACTTATTAATTGGTATCTTTTGTATGGAAAACTTCCCAATGGCTTCATTAGATACTTTTACTAAAGGTTTAATGGATGTTGATTTGGATAAAGTAACAAAAATGGATATTGGAAAAGGAAAATTCTGGATATACACCGAAGGTAGTGATGAACCTCAAGGTATTCCAATTAAATCCACTCATGGATATGAACAAGCAGGATGTAATATCTGTAATGATTATGTTTGTGAATTTGCAGATATTTCAACAGGATCTGTTGGTGCTCCAGATGGATGGTCTACTGTATTAACCAGAACTGGTGCAGGTGTAGATGTTTTTTCAGCTGCAGTAGATGCTGGTTTAATTGAAACAAAACCTATGGATGATGTAAAACCTGGTCTTGGCTTACTTGAAAAATTAGCTAAAGGTAAAAAAGACAAAGGTAAAAAAGAAATAGAAAGAAGAGCAAAAATGGGAGTTATGACTCCTACTTATTACTAAATCTTCTTTTTATTTTTTATTTTTTTTTATAAAGTTGTAACTGTACAGCCTTCTTTTTCAACAATTACTGTGTGTTCTTTCTGACTTACAAGGCAGCCTGTTTTTTCTTTAAGTGGATGGTATGGATAAATGGCCATTGCTTCAGATAATTGTTTTAAAGATGCATTTAATCTGTTTTCTTTAAATTCTTCTGTTAACCATCTTCCGGAAAATGGTAAATACTGATAATTGTGTTTAATATGAGTTAATACATTTTTTGTGTGTTTTAATCTAAACGGTTTGTTAGCTAAGAAAGAATAAATGTATGTTCCTGGTGCATCATTTACAAATCCTATTCCGTCAGTTGCAAATGGTTCAATAGCTACTGCCTGACCTTCTTCCAGGATTGTTTCATCATGGTTGTCTATATTCGGAACTGAAATTCCTGCATGTAGGTTGTATTGTTCTAAACTGTGTCCTGTAAGATTAGCTATTGGATTTAACTTATATTCGTTTATAGCTTCTTCAACAGCAGCACCAATTTCTCCAACACTTACTCCTGCTCTAACAGTACTTATGGCTGCATCCAGTCCTGCTGCAGATGCTTCAATAATGTCCTGCCTTAAATTTATTTCATCCTGGCTAAAACGTTCATCTAAATTTTTACCCGGTGCCATTACTGTAATAGCTGAATCTGCAATATATCCGTCAATTTCAGTACCTAAATCTAATTTAACTAAATCTCCGGCATAAATCATTGTTTCATCATTTAATGGAGATGTATAATGTGCAGCTACTTCATTTATTGATACATTACATGGAAATGAAATACCTGCTCCCTGTTTAATAGTTTCATTTTCTACAAATTCAACTAAATCAAGTACTAATGTTCCTTCTTTAATCATTTTTGAGGCTTCTTTTCTTATTTTGGAAAGAATTTTACCTGCTTTTAAATAAGAATCAATCATCTTAACAAACCTTTCTTTAATTATTATAATAATATTTATATACTTTATTTTATATTAATTATTAATATACTAAATTAATATGGAGGCAATTATGGATATTCCAACAATACCTGACCAACTTTTTATTTTAATTATTTTAATTATAATAGCTTTTGTTGTGATTATTGTTGCTGCTCAATGGAAAAGTGTTGCTAAATCTAAAGCTTCTATAGTACTTCTTGAAAAAGAGATAGAACTTAAGAAGATGTCAATGGTTGAAAAAGATATTGAATCTAAACGTTTAATGGATAATCCAATTCCATTACCGCAAGAGCAACAAGACAGCCTTTCAGCTATAAGACAATCAACAACACAAGTGAGAAGTGAAGTTGGTTACTTACACAGTGAAATTAATGAACGTTTAGCTCGCCTGGAAGCACAAACAGAACAGAAAAAACTAGAAAAAATGCTTAAAGAAATCGAAGCTAAAGAAGCTAAACTCAAAAAACAATAAGGTGATATTATGAGTCCTATTGATGTTGTTGCAATTGTAATTTTAATAGTAGCTATTTTAGTTTTAGTTTATTATTATCTGCAAAATAATCCAGCATCTGTTCAGAAGTTACGCACTTATGTTCCAACTACTGCAGATCCGCATATGGGTGAAATATTACAAAATGATTCTGACTATGATGATTTATCTAGGGAAAAAGACACTGTTGAAGAGTCTAAAGAGGAAGAATCAATGAGTAAAAGAATTAAAATTAAATTAAGTGATATTGATATGTCTGGATTAAATACTGATGCATTTTCTAATAAAATTGATGCTTTTTTAGATGAAAAAAGTGAAGAATTAATTCAAAGTTGGTCTTTAGCTACTACTAATGATTTAAAAGACCTTGAAGACAGATTTGATAAAACAACTCAATCTGTTGATGATTTGGAAAAAAGCTTTAAAAAATTTAAAAAATCTTCTAAAGCTTTTCAAAAAGAGACTGAGAAAAAATTAGAAGAAATTGACAAAAGAATTGAAAGTTTGGAAGATAATTAATCATTATCTTCATCTTATTTTTATAGAAACATTTATATAGTTTATTTCATAGACTATATATTGTAGTTTTAAATTACTACCTTTTTATTATATAGCAGGGTGGGGTAGTCTGGTGATCCCGCGGGGCTCATAACCCCGAGATCCCTAGTTCAAATCTAGGCCCTGCTACTTTTTATAAATATGGCAAGTTAAAGACAGCTGTTGGTTTTTTAACTAAGGAAACTCCGCCCATCGTTACAGACTATGGCGTTGAAAAACGTATACTGAGAGGTATGACTCTGGAGCAGAAACGACACGTCTTTTAATGGTTGACTATGATATTTAATTGAGGACATTGAAAGAATCGGTGAAACGGCCATTCCATAGGATGCAAGAACAAAAAATGCTGATGACTACTGTAAGAGGCAAAAGTAGTTCGCTAAGATGAATGCTGTTAAACAGAAGGTGGGTTACTCTTAACATGCCATTAATATTTATTTTTAGTTTTTTTTATTTGGATGAAATTTGATTTAATCTTTTTTTAGCTATTTTTTTATTTTATGTATGAATTATTAACATTTTTTAATAATCTTTAAGATAATTTATAAATTAATTTTCATTTTATTGTTTTTTAGTTATTCAAAATTTTAGCAAGTTTTATATATTGTAAAGTATTATTTACAATTATAGTAATTTATAATAATATTGCTATACTTTTAAAATAATTAATTGGAACAGGGGGTGAAAAGATTAAAAGGTTAAATAAAAGTGCATTTATTATTTTTTGTCTATTATTAATGTTTATTATGACGATGGGCATAGTATCTGCGCAGGATGTTTCTAACAACGAAACAATAGTTAATAATGATGTTCTAGGGGATGTTATAGGTGTTAGTGTAGATGAAGTTAGCAATATTTATTATACTGATGTAATTTCTGCTAATGCTGGAGACAGTAGTATTGATATTCATACTAAGGATTCTTATAATCCAACTACAAAAACCTGGGTTGAAGACGGAGTGGATTTAGCAGGTGTTAATATTACAGTTTTGGATTCATCAAATAATCTAGTATTTGCTGGTAAAACTGGTGCTGGAGGTGCTTATTCAATTGGTAATTTAGCTGCCGGCAATTATAAAGTTCAACTTAGCTATTCTACTTATGAGACTCACACAGAAAATGTAAATCTTGGAAGTCATTCTTCTGTTTTAGTTAATTACATGTTTGTTCCAGATATTATGCTTTTAGTATCTTATGAATCACACTCAGAAAAAGTAGACTATTTAATGAGTTTATCTAAAAGGGTTGCATATATAAGTACAACTGACTATGACAAGACTAGAGAATGGTTATTAGAGTATGCTAACTTCGTGCATGTTGATATGTTTGCTGAAGGTTCATATAGTCTTTTTACTTCTCAGGTGTTAAAGAATTTGTTAAGCTCTTCACCAGCTAATGCAAAATATAATGTTGCTTATACTTTTGGTGTTTATAATGATGAAATAATTAAAAATATAGGTATTCATTTTGTAGGAGCAAGTGCAGCAGATAATTCTTACAATACTGTTGAAAATACATATATAGGTTCTTATTTCCAGGCTCAGGATATTAATAATTCTGATGTTTTAAAATCAAACATGGAAAATTACTTGAAATATGTTTATTATTTAATTAATCCTCAAAAATACACAAATCCTACACTTCAGGAAGGTGGGGCTCCCCAATTAAGTCCTGAATGCGGTATTTACCATCCGGATTTTGGAATGTTTTCTGTAGTTCCAAAAGCCAGTGAAATTAATCAGTGGATTCTATCACATCCGGGATATAATGATGATAAAAAGGGAAGTTTAAATTGGATGACTGGAGAATATGAGCAGTGGATGAAAACTGAATTGAATCCTGCAGAATTGTTCAGACAATTTGAAAACAAATATATGAATATGAAAAATCCTGAAACCAAATTCATAGCTATTGCTTCTTACTACTGTGGTGGAAGTGTTGTGGATGCTTTGATTAGAACTTATGAAGCAAATGGTAGATCTGCTTTTAATATATTTAAAACAGGTATTACTCCATCAATGTCTTCAATTTTATTAACTCTTACTCAAACTTCTCAAATTGGTATATCAGCTATAGCTTCATTATACAGCTGGTCTCTAGATTATGGTAAAGGATCTGCTGAAGATGATTTGGTTAAAATTAATTTAACTGTTGTTAAAGGTTTGGTGGATATTTCTCAAACCAGTTTTGACAGTGAGCTTGGTGCTCAAATGGAGTGGACATTTTCAGTTTCTATTCCTAGCTTTGAAGGAGTCTTTGGTCCTGTTATTTTATCATATAAAGATAATATGGGTAAAGTACATGTTGTGCAGTCCGGTATAGAAAAAATGGTCAAAATGACTACTGGATGGGCAGATTTAAAAGATATGGATAATTCTTCCAAAGTTGTGTCAGTTGTTTTGTACAATTATCCGCCGGGTAAAGCAGAAATTGGTGCATCTTATTTAGATGTTTTCCAAAGTGCTCATGATATACTTGAGCATTTAGCTGATGCGGGATATGATATTGGAATGGATAAGTCTGACATTCCGTCTGTTGATGATTTGTCTGATTTAATAATTGAAATGGGTAACAAAGGTACCTGGGCTCAAGGTTTGTTAAATCAGTATGTTGAAAAATATTGGAATCAGTTAATGGAACATCATCAGTTGATTACATTAGATGAGTTTTATAACTTGACTAAAGATATGAATCAAACATTGTATAAGCAAATGGTTGACCGTTGGGGTGCAGGTCTTGGAGAAATAATGGTATATAATAAGACATATATTGTAATTCCAGGAATGTGGTTTGGTAAGGTATTCATCACTTTCCAACCAAGTAGAGGTTGGGAGGAGATTCAAAATTATCACGATTTGACATTGCCGCCTCATCAGCAATATGTTACCTTTTATAAATGGTTAGATAAGACTATTGGTTGTGATGCAATTATTAATTTAGGTACTCACGGTACTGTAGAGTGGTTACCTGGTAGAAATATTGGTGTTCATGAAGGTGATTGGACATTTGAGTTAACATTAACTCCTACTATATATCCATATATTGTATCAAACCCTGGGGAAGCTATGGTAGCTAGAGATAGGATAGGTTCTATGATGATCACTCATATGACTCCTGCAATGGTAATTTCAGAGTTATATGGTAATTATACTACATTATCCAATTACATCGACCACTATAATGAACAAGTAAAAAATAATGTTTCAGCTAATGCAGAGGCTTATAAAAAGTTAATTTTAGAATTAGCTCCTACTTTAGGTTTTGACAAACCTGCTGATGGTCAAAAATTTGATGATTGGCTTGAAGGATTACATAATTACTTGGATAGTATGGCAGAAGATTTCAATACTTTCGGTTTACATACTCTTGGTAAAGTTTTAAATGGAACTGAACTTGTTGAAGAAGTTATTACAATAACAACTTCAAGAACTGATGTATATACTCAAATATTGCATCATATTTATCCAGAATTAAAAAATAAGGATTACTATGATGATATTAAAGGTGACCGCCAGTATGAAGGTCAAAAATTAGTTGTAATTAACTGGTTTAGGTCATTTGTTGAAAATCTTGTAAATGGTACAGCTAGTGTTGATAAATTAGCTGGAATGGATGAGTTTAAAGTTTATAACAAATCTTCTGGCTTATATGAATCATTAGTATTTGCTTCAAAAGTAATTTCTCAAATACAAAACAATAATGAATGGGATGCATTGTTAGCAGCATTATCTGGTAGTTATACTACTGCTGGTTTGTTTGCAGATCCTGCTTATAGTGATTCAATACCTACTGGACATATTGGTCACAGTTCTGATGCTTCAAAAATGCCTTCTAAAGCAGCTTATGAGTCTGCAGTAAATGTTGTAGATTTGCTTCTTGCAAATTATTATGAAGAACATGGAAGCTGGCCTGAACTTACTGCTTTAATATTGTGGGGTACTGAAATATTAAGGACTGAAGGTATTGGTGTTGCAGAATTTATGTACTTCCTCGGCTGTAAACCGACATGGTCCAGATCTGGAGACATTACTGGTGTTGAGTTAATTCCAATTAATAATTTAACTGTAAAATTAAGTAATGGTTCAGTGGTAAACAGACCTAGAGTTGATGTATTTGCAAGTATGGTTACAAGTAATACTAATTGGATTAAATTAATGTTAACAGCTGTTAGTTTAGCTTTAAATTCCACTGATGATGATGTTTCAAACAACTTCCTGAAAAAGCATTATGCTGAAAATCCGATGACTGACAGGTTATTTGGTCTTCCTGGTGCTGTTTTGGAAGGTACTGGTATGAATTCTCTTATACCAAATACTGCAAACTGGAATATCACTACAATTAATTCGGATTTAGCGGATATTTATCTTAGCAGAGTATCTTATTCCTGGACTCTTGATGAACATGGTAATATCGTAATTAACAACGAAAGGAAAAACTATGAATACTTGCTTGGTAAAGTTGATTTGATTACTCAAAACTTCGATAGTACTTGGAGATTCTTCGATTCTGATGATTACTATGATTGGTTTGGTGGTTTATACAATGCAGCTAAACAGTTAGGTGCTAAACCTGACACTGCATTTGTAGATATAAGGAATAAAAATGACTATATTAGTAGAACTTACGATGAAGAGCTTGAATTTGAAATTCGTAGTAAAATATTAAATCCATTATATTATAATGCATTATTCAGTACACGTGCAGGTTCATTATCCTATGCTGCTCAAATGCAAAATTTATATGGTGGTTTGATTGTAGCTAATAAGAATTTAAACACTCAATTAGGTAATGAAATAGCTAATACTTATTTGGGTCTTGCAAGTGGTGTAGGTAATGTTGCTCAAGCAGCTGCTTGGCAATCTATGGCTGCATGGATGATGTATTTAAATTATCAAGGTAAATGGGATGCTAGTCCAGACATGGTGACTAAATTAGCAGATAATATGATTCAAATGGCTATTCAGTATGGTGTTGCTTGTTGTCACCACACATGTAAGAATTTGGATTTCAACATGAAACTTATACAGTCTAGTTCATTATCTTCTGCTGATAAAGCTAAGTATTCTCAAATATTGGCTCAAGCTACATTAACTGATCCTCTTTATAAAGATGACAGTAGCTCTGATAGTTCTAATCCTGATGATTCAAATGGAGATACTTCAGATACTGATGATAATAATAATGACCAAGTCTTGGTAAATGGAACTACTAATAATGATCAAAGTGGCAGTGGTGAAGCTGGTGGGGCAACTGCGGCTGGATTAGATACTTCTGTTGATCCGGCTGATGCAAAAATTGCATCACCTCAATCTAAAGATGCTTCTTCACAATCAGATTCATCTAAAGGCCAATCTGGAGCTACTGCTCATGAAATTTCTAAAAGTTCTGCATCTAAATCTGCAGCTGGTCAATCAAGTACTCCTGTTGTACTTATTATTGCAGTAATCTGTTTGATTGCAATATTTGTCGTCGGGTATGCTAGAAACAAACACGAAAACGATGAAGATGATTATTAAATCATTCTTCATTTAATTTCTTTTTTTATAGTAATTTTTAAATATTTTCCCTTACCATATCTTTAATTATAATGTATTTTTTGCAAGGTATACTTTATTGAACTTTGCTTAAATTATATTTAATATAATTAATGATGTGATATAAAATGGTAAAAAATATTAAATTTTCTTTAATTTTATTATTATTGATTTTTGTATCTCTCGGAGCAGTTAGTGCTGCTGAAGATGTTAATGCAACAGTTGATGATAATATAATTTCAGATAGTATGGTATCTTATGAGCCAGTTAGTTATAATTACTATTCTGATAGTGGTGTTATAGCTGCACCTGCGTCTCATACAGTAAGTTCATCTAATTATGGTACTTATTTTGATGATGAAGGTAATCTTAAATCTTCTTCTGTTAATTCTGGAGATACTATGAGTTTAGATGGAACTTTCGCTGATAAAAAATTTATTTTAAATAAACCTTTAAATGTTGTAGGTACATCAACTAATAAAATGCAGGATTGTACTGTGGTTCTTTTAAAAGAATCCTCTGGAAGTAGCGTATCTAACTTAAATATTGCAAATAAAGGTACTGATATTCAGGGAATATTCCTTAATGAGGCTACCAAATGTAATATTTTCAATAATAAAATAAACAATTCTGGTCCAAGTTCTTTCCCTATTACTTTAAATCCAGGTTCTAATTATAATAATATTACAAACAATGTATTAGCTACTTATGGAGCAACTTATGGGCATGGTTCCAGGTCTACTTCTTTAATTGTACTTGGTGGTGCTCATTACAATTACATAGCTGATAATTATTTATACACTGATGATGCAAATGGAATTTATTTGTCCAGTTATGGTGGGGGAGCTTTTGTTGGAGCTATATCTAATTATAATGTTATTTTCAACAATACTATAAAAGCAACTGTTCTTCCAACTTCCTGGAATTATGCTATCCAGCTTATGGGAAATTATAACAATGCAAGTTCCAATACTATCATCGGTAATTACAGATCCATTTCTTCTACTGGTGTAGGTACTATTGTAACTGATAATAAAATTATCAATGCTACAGGTAAAGATTTCAACACTAATGAAACTGTAGGTGGGGACTATGCAATTGCTGTAGGTAATTCCTCTTTAGTTTCCAATAATATAATTCAAAATGCATTACTTGTGGGTGCTGGAATTCTTGCAGGAGATTATTCCAATGTAACTGATAATGTTGTTGACGTTCATGGTAAAGGTTATGGAATTCAGGCAGAAGGTAATTATATTTCAATTAAAAATAATAATGTAACTACCAATACTTCTGCAGGTATTTTTCAAATGGGTAAATATGATTATTTAACTGTTACAAATAATAATATAGTTTCCAATACTGGTGTTGGTGTTTTACTTAAAAAAGTGTCCAGCACTAAATTCCCTGCAAATATTGTTATTACAGGTAATGACATAACTACCACTAATAAATATGCAATTGATGCTGCTGAAGCAGATAAAGATACTTACACAATTTCAAACAACAACTGTCATGGTTCTTTAATATTAACTCCTGAAGGAGCTGTAGATCCATCAAAACCTGTGTATGTTTTTAATGGTACAATTTACACAGTTACGGAAAGTAATTATTCTCGTTTCTTTGATGAAAACGGTAATTTAAATTCAGCTATTAAAATGAGAGATACTTTAAACTTTGTTGGAAACTTTAACAATAAAATAATGCTTATTACTGAAGGTATTAAAATCCTTGGTAAAAATGCTGTTTTTACTGATTCAATGTTTAAAGTAACTACAAATCATGTATGGATTGAAAATGTAACTATCATTAATAAAAACTCTTCTTCTTTAAATAGATGGGGAGTTAATGTAGTTGATACTAATCAGGTAATGATATTAAACAATAATATTAGTGTTGTTGATCCGAATGCAGCATATTCTATTTATATTTACAGATCAGGTAATGTTGAAGTGGTAAATAACACTCTTTACTCTCACGGTAATTATTTAACTTACACTGTTCTGGGTTATGGTGCAGAAAATTGTGCTATTTCTGGAAATGTAATTAATACTTTAGGAACTGGTGAATTACATTTATATGAAGCTTCAAAATGTATTGACGGTAAAAATGATGTTAAAGAAATTTTCAGAACCTATGGTATTTTAATGATTTATTCTTCTGACAATGAAGTATTAAACAATAATGTAACTGTTAAATCTTTAGTAAATCAACCTAGAGCTACTGTTAATGGTAATTTTTCCACTAATTCATTAGTAGGTATTGATTTCTACTTTGATTCAAGTAACAATATTATTTCTGGAAACAATATTCATGTTGAAGGAAAAGACAATTATTTATATGGTATGGGTGTAATCGGATCTGAAACCGGTTCAGGATCTTCTAAATATTCTTCAAATAATAAATTTGTTGACAATAATGTGGAAGTTATCGGAAATTATTTTGCAACAGGTATTATAGCAGGTTATAATTCAAAAAATAATTTAATTAAAGATAATGATGTAAAAATTTCAGCAGATAATGTAAATTATGGTATTACTTTAGAATTATCTCAATCTTCCACTATTGTAAACAATAAAGTTAATGCAGCTGCAGAAGTTATTTATGGAATGGAAGCTTATTCTTCCAACAACAATAAAATTTCCGGAAATATTATTTCTGGAACTGGAAATATGGTTTATGGATTTGCAGGTTATGCATCAAGTAATAATGTTATTTCCAATAATAAAATAACTTCCAATGGTAATGGTAAAGCAATTTCATTTAAAAATTATGATTCAATTAAAGAAGGAAATGCAGGAATTCGTTTTGTAGCTATTTCAACTGGTAATATAATAGATAATAATGAAATTGTATCTAATGTAGGTTATCCTGTAGATTTAGATACTAAATCTGTTAACAATACTATTACTAACAATTACTTGGTTGGAAAAGAAGGCAGTGGAAATGACGGTGTAAATAATAGTAAAAACAACATTGTCAACAATAATTACAAATATATCTTTGAAAATGTTGTATTTGCAGATGTAACTGTATCTTATTTAGACAATGCAACCATTAAAATAACTGCTAAACTTCCATACACCGGAGGTCTTGCAGCTCAAGCAGCATTCTACATAAACGGTGTAAAAATTGGAAGTGCTGTTTTCAATGATGGTGTTGCTACTTTAAAATATCAATTAAATGAGTCCTATGTTCCTGGATATTACTCAATTACTGCTGTTTTATCTAAAGTTAATTATAAATCAGTTAATGCAACTGCTAATTTAATTGTAACTAAAGGAAAATTAAACATTAAAGTAGATGAAGTAATTGGAAAAGCAGGTAATAAAGTTTATTTCACAGCTACTGTTAAAAATGTTTTAGGCAATGGCGTAAGTGGAATTACTGTTGAATTCTTCACTGATGGAAGATATGCTGGAAAAGCTGTAAGTGATGAAAACGGAATAGCTAAATTTGTTTATGAAATACCTAAATCTTTCACAGGATCACATCCAATATCTGCCAATGCTAGTGAAAATAATTATTACCTGGGCAGTTCTGCTGCTTCAAAATTAACTATCGGAGATATGGTTTATACTGTAATTTCAGCTAAAGATGTTGTAATGTATTATAAAAACGGAACCCGTTTAGAAGGAACTCTTAAAGATTTAAACGGTAATGCAATTGTCGGAGCTAATGTAAAAATAACTATTAATGGTGTAACTTACACTAAAACCACAGATAAAGATGGTAAATTCTCAATGGGTCTTAATTTAGTAGCTGGCGAATATTCAGTTTACATCAAATTTGATTCCAATGCTAAACAGTGGGGCAGTGATGCTAAAGTAAATGTTTTAATAAAATCTACTATTTCAAGTAGGGATGTTACTAAAATGTTTAGAAATGACACTCAATATTATGCTGTATTTTATGATGGGCATGGTAATTTATTAAAAAATACTGAAGTTAAATTTAATATTAATGGTGTATGGTATACTAAAAAAACCAATGCAGTCGGTACTGCTGGTTTAAATATTCAGTTATATCCTGGCAAATACATTATTACAGCTGTTGGTCCTAATGGAGAACAGAAAGGTAACACAGTTACAGTTTTATCTTTACTTACTGAAAACCATGATCTTGTAAAATACTTTAAAAATGCATCTGCATATTCAGTTAAAGTAATTAAACAGGATGGTAGTGTTGCAGGAGCTGGTGAAAAAGTAACATTTAATATCAACGGTGTATTCTACACTAAAACAACTGATGCAAATGGTGTAGCTACTTTAGGAATTGGTTTACTTCCGGGAGACTATATTGTTACTGCAATATACAAAGACTGTATGGTTTCCAATAAAATTACAGTTAAAAATGTAATGTTTACTGATAATTTAGACATGAAATATAATGACGGCAGCAAATTCACAGCTACATTAATTGACGGTCAAGGTAAACCTTATGCAAATCAAAATATAACATTTAATGTTAATGGTGTATTCTATAATAAAGTAACTGACAGTAATGGTATTGCTTCTTTAGGTATCAGATTATTGTCCGGTAAATATATTATTACTTCTATCTGGGAGAATTTACAAATTGGAAACACTATTACTATTAGACAATAAGTAAATAACTTTTATTTACTTACTTTTTTCTTTTTTTGAATATTATTAATATTTTTTAATTGTTTAATTAACTTTTCATCAAATTTTTATATTATTTGTTTTTATTCAGATATGCTTTTTAAAAATTGTATAAAAATTTAAATATATATCATGTCAGATATTTATAACATAGTCAATTTAATAATATTTTTATTCTATTTTGTTGGACTATGATTTTATTTAATTAATTTAAAGGGAGGTGAAAATATTAAAAAACAGGGTATGTTGATTTTGGTAATGATTTGTTGTTTTATTTTATCATTAAGTGCAGTTAGTGCAATAGATGATACTGATAATTCTACAATTGTTTTGGAACAAAATAACAACGTAATTATTAACCATGAATCTAATAATTTGGATATTGGTAATCAGGATATTGTTTTAAGCCCAATTATTGGCGGCAAAACTATTGAAATTACTCAAAATAATTATGATAATTATTTCTACAAATTCAATGGTCAAATCAAAAATGAATCAGGAATTGTAGCTGGAGATACTTTAAAAATAGGCAATATATCTGATAGAGGTTTTGTTATTGATCGTCAGTTAACTTTAATGCCTTTAGATAATAATTCTAAAATTTCAAATGGATTTATTCATTTAGTTAAAGGTAGTGACGGATCTACAATTTCAGGACTTACAATTAACAATACTAAAGGTGCATTATCTATTAATGGAATATATGTAGGTCAGTTACACGGTATTTGGATAACTAAATCTAACAATAATACAATTGTTAACAATACAATTAGAATAGCTAATGCTGCAGGTGTTTATGCAATGCCTATGGGATGGTCTAGCTATAATAGAATTATTGGTAATGATATGAGTACTTATATTACCTGTGTAATGGTTATGGGTCAATGTCATTATAATATAATTTCTAAAAATAAATTGGAAACTCTGGATTATAATGATTTGATAGTCAGTAACCTGATTTACTTTAATCCCTTTGGACATGCAGATTATGGTGGATCACCGTTATGTTTAGGTAATGTTATTTCAGATAATTACCTTAAAGCATTTTGTAATGGGGCAATGTCTATTGTTTTACAGTTGGTTTATGAAAACCATATCAACACAACTATTGCTAATAATACTATTATTCGTGGCAGTTATGGTATTAGCTTATATTCAGATAATGCTACAGTATATAATAATACTATTATAGAAAGCAGTATTTCAGTTTCTGCAATGGGTAAGAATATATCTGTTACCTATAATAACGTAACTGGAACTAGTCAGGGTAATGGTATTTTAGTTAATGGTGAAAAAGGATATTCTGCTATTGTTGCACATAATAATGTAACATTTACAGATATTTATTGTGCTATCGGTTTAAGTAATTATACTGAAGCTTTTAACAATACTGTTAATATTAAGAATTATGGTGTAGGTATTAGTATCACTGATAATTGTTCTTATGTTCATGATAATAAAATTAAAGTTAATCATGATAATGCTATTACATTTATTGGATGTAACAATACTATTTCAAATAATATGATTGATACTCATGCTGTAGGTATATCTGTAACTTCCACATCAAATGTCATGAGATATTATTATAATAATATTTTAAACAATGTTATTCGCAGTGAAAGTTATGGTATTTCTATTAAAGGTTTAATCTATAAAACTACCATATCAGGTAATGTAATTGAAACTAATGCTAGTGTTGGTATCTACAAAGAGATTACCGATGAACTTGCAGACAATAACTCTGACAACATGATTAATGGGGTTATTTATGATGCAACAGCTTTAGTTATTAATAATGACAATTTCTACAAATACTTTGATGAAAGAGGTTATTTGAATTATACTTTTGAAGCAAATAAGACTAAAGTAATCTTCTTTACATTCTTATCTAACAAGGATGTATTCATAACAGAAAAAATCAATATTATTAGTAATAAACAAAGCAATCTTTTATTTAATGTTACTATTTCATTAAGTGGAGATGCTAGCGGATCATTAATTCGTGATTTTAATTTCTATAATATGAATAAAGAAGCTATAGTCTTAAATGGTGTAGATGATGTTTCGTTATCTAACAATAATATTACATTAATGTTGAAGGATAAAAGTCCTGCTAATTCAGCTATTTCAGTTGTTGATGTATGCAATGGCATAATTCTAAAAAATAATAATATTTATATTAATTCAAAAGCTGCTTATGCTTATGGTATTAGTATGCCTGCTTATAATCCTATAAGATTAACTTATAATAAAGTAATGTCTTCAGGATTTAGAATTTCCGGAAATACTATTATCATGATTGGTACTGGTGTAACTGAAGCTATTTATGCTGATGTTTTAACTGAAAGTGAAATTATGGGAAATAATATTAACATTATTTCTGATGGTGCAGCTTACGGTATAGCAAGCTGTAATGTTATTGGCAGCCCCCATGATTTGAATATTTCTAATAATAATATTGTTATTCATTCTAAGGATATGGCATATCTCATCGAGTTGCATAAAAATTATAATGTCACTTTTGTGAATAATTATCTTTATGGTAATTCTAACGGTGTTTATGGTATTGGCACATATATGTCAGACAACATTTCTATTATAAACAACACTTTCAATATCTTTGGCGGTAATTTATCTAAAATTACTGAAATTCATGATATATTAGGTATTGGACAAGGGGCTATTGGATTAATTAAATTTACAAATAATACAAATATTACTGGTAATTTAATTTATGCTAATGTAACAAATCCAATATTTGTTGAGAATAATACTTCTATTGTTGAGTTAGGTGTTACTTATTATGTTATTGATGATAATAATTGCGGAATATACTTTAATGATACTATAAACTCTAAAATTATTAAAAACAATGATGTGTTGCTACTTAATAATTTAACTAAAGGTCAAACTTTAAGTATTGATATTCCAGTTAATATCACATATTATAAAGAAAATGTAAGTTCAATTGTTAACCTGATTCTTAATAGTGGTGCTTCATCAGTTAATATTACTAATTTAACTTTAATTAACTCTACATTAACATTAAACAATGTTTCTAAAGTTTATATTAAAAATAATAATTTAACAAACTCTAGTGTAATTGTTGTTGGCGGTATGGGTAATTATGTAATTAATAATAGTTTATCCGGTGAAAAAAGTAATGTAATGATTAAATTACTTGATACTTCTTCAAATCATATAATTTCTAATAATATGACTTTCAGCAATCTTGAAAATGTTGTAATTATTAAAAATTCTAAAGACAATGAAATTGCTTATAATAATATGTCCGGAATAGCTGATAAGGTTGTTTATTCTGTTGATTCTGGATATACTAACTTTAATCATAATAACTTAACTATTCGTGGAGATTCTGTATTCGGATATTATGCTTATAATTCTGCATATGATTCAATAAAATACAATGATATAATCATTACTGGAAATTCAAGCGTTACTAATCAATCAGCGGTCTTGTTTACTGGCAAATCAGTAAGTAATACTGTAGCTCATAATAACATATTTTCTTATTCATTGAAAGGAGATGATTATGCAGTTATGATTATAACTAATGAGAATTTGTTTAATAAAGTTATAAACAATTATCTTATTAGTGGTAATGGATCTAAACGTGCAAATGCAGCTGTTTATGCATTGCATGATTTGGTTGTAGATAATACTCCATTTGCACTTTATGTTGCACTTGGCGGTAGTGATACTGCAGGTGATGGTAGTAAAGAGCGTCCTTATGCTTCTCTGGCTTTTGCTTTAGGTAAATCTTTAAATCATTGTGTAATTTACTTGCTTGATGGAACATTTAAGGATTCTAATCTTGTTATTGATAAAAATATTACTATTTTAGCTATTAATCCGGGTAAAGTATTTATTGATGCAAATAATAGTCAGTTATTTACTATTTTAACTAATGGTACTTTAACAATAAACGGATTAATTGTATCTAATGGACATAATGTTAATGGAGGTTCATTATTTGTTAATAATGGTACTTTATACATTAATAATTCAATAATTTGCAACTCTTCTGCTTACTTTGATAATAGTAATCCTGATTTCATAAATAAAACGGTAGATGACAGAGGCAAGGAGTACTGGTATACTGTTGACTGTAAAAATACGGGATTAGGTGGAGCTATATTAAATTACGGTAATTTAGTTATTAATTTAACTGAATTATCTGGAAATTATGCTCATAGAGGTGGAGCTATAGCGGACTTTGGTAAAACTACTATTGTTTCATCAGTAATTCGTGATAATAAAGGTGTTCATGGTGGGGCTATTTACACAGATTCATCTAAATCTTTCACAATTAATAATACTGTATTTTACATGAATGTTGCAGTTCTTAATTTGGATCATTGTATGCTTGAAAGGTATTCTACCGGATGGTCTATTGATGAAGGTGTTCGTTATGAACACAGATCAGTATGTGAAGTTCCTTTAGGTACTGGTGGAGCAATATTTAACAAAAATACTGTTTTAGAAGTTGCTAATTCAATATTTGATCATAATAATGCTTATAAAGGAGGAGCTATTGGAACTATTTCAAATTATGGCGAATATTCAACATATAAACCAAAAGCTTCATTGAACTTAACTAATTGTTCTTTTACAAATAATGTGGCTAATTCCACTATTGTAGGTAATAATTCTAACTTGAATTCTTATGTTTATAGAAATTATGGTGATGGTGGAGCAATTTACGGAACATTTGATAAATTCACTCTTAAAGATTCTATTGTCCGTTATAATAAGGCAGTAGTTAATGGTGGAGCATTATCTGTTCAGGCAAATGATGGACGTATTGATGGTTGTATAATTACTGATAATCGTGCAGGAAGTAAAGGTGGTGCTTTAGACATATCTAATAACTTCCTAATTACTAATACAATTATAAGCAATAATTCTGCAAGTTATGGTGGAGCTATCAGTTACGGTTCATATGTTTACTATGGCCACACTCAGAATAATTTGAATATCTTTAATTCAACTATCTCTAATAATCTTGGTTTGGAATCAGGTGGAGCATTTTATTTAGGATCTGCTAATATGGTTATACATAATTCTAATATTGTAAATAACAAAGCACCTAAAGCTGAAAGTTTCAGCGTATATGACAGTTCACATTTATATGTTGATGCAAGATATAATTACTGGGAATCTAATGGTAAAAAAGGAGTCCCGGATGATTCTCCTTTTAATTTAGGTGATAAAATTGTATTTAAGCCATTAGTCAGGTCAATTATTAATTGGGCTCCTACTGTAGTACCAGACAAGCCTCATGGAAACGGAACTGTTACTCCGGGAGGTAATGATAAGCCTGCTTCCGGCCCTACAGTGATTACTAAGACAAATCCTATTTGGCATACTGGTCCTCAAATTGGAGGCCAAGGTAAACCTGGTGGAAATACCGGTCCTGGTCCTTCAGGTCCGGGTGGTGGAATTCCTGGTCCTGGAAGTAATTTAGGTCCTGGCGGTGGTGGCCAATATGGTCCTAATGGAGGACCTGCTCAAGGTGGAAATCCTACTTCAAATCAGGGAGTTAATGGCAGTTCTAATGCTAATAGTTTAAGCCAAATAGATGGTGGTAATGCTAATGAAAACTTACTTACTGTAGGTTTGACTGCAAATGCCGCTTCTTCAGCTAGTGCTGGAGGATCTAGTTCATCTGATGCTGGAGAGTCTAGTTCATCCAGTTCCAGCAGTGATGATGTTAAAGCATATGAGATTGATGAAGAGGATGTAACTAAGCAATTAGATAATCCAAAAACAATATTTACATTTATTGGTTTAATCATTATTCTTATAATCTGTCTGTTTATAGGTTATAAACGCAGAAAAGATAGGGAAAATGAATAATTAAACCTTCTTTTTTTCTTTTTTCTAATATTTTAGAAAGTTTTTTATACTTCTTTTTATTAAAAATAATAATATTATAGTTGATTTATAACCAAGTATAATTTAATTAAGAGGTGTTAACTATTTCTGTTAAAAAGAATGCATTTATATTCATGTTATTTTTGATTATATTGTCTTCAATAAGTTTAGCTAGTGCTAATGATGATTTTAACAGCACTTATGTTGATGATAATGTAATTGTTGAAAATAACTATGATACAGACCCTATTATTGGAGATAATGGGGATAACTATGTTTATGTAAATCCTTCTGCAAATTTATCTATAGTACCTGATGGTAGTCAGGATAAACCATATTCTTCAATTGGTGAAGCAGTTAATATGGCTAGTGATAATTCTACTGTTATTCTTATGGATGGAATTTATAGCAGTCCAGGTGATTTAAACATTGAAATAAATAAGAATTTAGTAATTAAATCCTTAACTGGTAATGTAACAGTTAATGGTAATGGACAAAGTACATTTTTCAATATTTTGGAGTCCAAATCATTAATTTTGGAAAATATTAACTTTGTCAATGGGAAAACAACTGAATATTCTAGTTATTATGGTGTTATTTACAATAAAGGATTTTTAACATTGTCAAATGTGGAATTTAAGAATATTAATTCTTTTATGGGAGTTATTTACAATGAAGGCGACTTAAAAGTTTATGATTCCAAATTTTCTAATTGTGTTGGGTCTAATTATGCGGATATGATTATGAATTTTGGAAACTGTAGTGTTGTTAATAGTAGATTGATTATAGGTTCTTCAAATAAGAATCCTGCAATTTATAATTTTCATAATTTATTTGTGAATAATTCTCAAACTTTTGGAATTTCTTCAAACCCTAATTTTGATGTTGATATTTTTAAAAGCATTACCATGACTGTTATTAACTCAAAAGTAGGGCAATTAGCATGTAATAATGGTACATTGGTAGTTAAAAATACAACTGCTGATGCGGGTTTTAGAGCAGAAAACTCTGTAGTTAATATAAGTGATGTGTACTTTAGAACTTCCGGTTATTCAGGTTTGTCTTCTCTATTTAATTCTGATGCAACTATTAAATCATCATATTTTGATAGCAGTATTAATATTGCTAATTCTAATCTTAATATAACTTATTCTGTGGTATTAGGCGAAATTTATGGTAATGGTGCTTATGCAAATAATGTTTCAGCAAATTATAATTGGTGGGGGGTAAATAAAGGACCTTCTCTTAAGTATGTTAAATCAGACACTAAATATTGGGTTGTAATGACTTTTGAATGTGATGAGTCTCCGATTAAAGTAGGTACTAATGCGGAGTTTAGGGCAACTTTAAATAAATATACTGATGGGGATTCCATGAAATATTTGGATAATCCTTCTTTACTTCCTCAAATGAGTGTTAAATTCGAGTCTCAAAATGGTAAATTTGATTATAGTAGTGGAACTTTAGTTAATGGTACATTTTCTAATTATTTAAGAAACAATAATGAAAGTTCAATTGTTTATGCTGTAATTAATTCTCAAAGATTAAGACTTATTGTCGGTACAGGATTAACTGATTATGATTGGTATGTTTCACCAACAGGACACAACGGGTTTGGTGATGGAAGTCATGATAATCCATATAAAACTTTGGATCATACAATAGCTAAAGCATTAAATGGAAACACTATTTATTTGTTAAACGGCACTTATACAAATAATTGGAATTCAAATTTGGAAATTGTTAAAAATTTATCTGTTGTTGGTGTTGGTAATGTAATTTTAAGTAGGGAAAATGACCGTAATATATTCATAGTTAAAGAATGGGGTAGTTTGACTCTTAAAAATTTAAATTTTACAGTTAATTTAAAACAGTATTCTAATGAATTGATTCTTGTTAAAGGAGGAAATTTAACGGTTTTAAATTCCAACTTCTATGATATCCGTTCTGTTGGTATTGTTTCAACAAGTAATGGTGTTCAAAATAAAGGTAATGTATATGTGGACAACATCACTTTTAAAAACATTGTAGGTCCATTAATTAGAGGTGGAGCCAATATTACTATTAATAATATATCTGCTGAAAAATGCAGCAATATTTACACTTATAGGGGTATGGAAGCATACAATGTTTGTTTCCCTGTCTGGAATTATATTTCTATTTCCAATTCAGTATTTAGAAGCAATACTGTAGGTATTGTTAATTTAAATCCTACTATTTATTCTTCTTCATCTTCATTAGGTAAAAATATAGTTTGGGATTTATCTAAAAGTACTGTATTTGCATACATTACTAACTGTTCTTTTGTAGAGAATAATTTCATACCTGGTGATTATTATGCAAGTAATCGCATAGGACTTGGATTAGGACGCAGTGTTTATGGAACCTGTCATGGAGAAGTAAACAATTGTTCTTTTATTAAAAATAATGGTAGGTTAATTGAAGGGGCTGTTGTAAATAATTCTTTCTTTGATTCCAATACTGTTTGTTATGTAAGTGCTGATTTAATTAATAATTCTTATTTCTATAAAAATGACAATTCAGGTATAGGTAATCTGGATTCTACCTATTCATATAGGGGAATAGCTACTGCTAATGAAGTTTATTATTCTGTTTTTATTGGAAATAAAGCTGCTTATGGTGGTGCTCTTGCAGGTACTAAGATTGTTCATTATTCTGTATTTTTGAATAATTCTGCTACTTACGGAGGTAATGATATTTTTGTTTATGACGGTGAAGTTGATTATTCAAGTAACTGGTGGGGTTCCAATCAAAAACCTGATGGTAATAGGATTTTTGTACATATCGGATCTTTAACTCTTGATAATTGGGTAATCATGTCTTTAGATGCTGTTACAAACACTCATATTATAGCTGCTTTAAATAAATTAATTGATAATAATGGAAATATTAGTAGTTTGGATAAGGTTCTTCCAACTAGAGATGTTTATTTCTCATCAGATTATGGAATAGTATCTCCACTTAACACTTCTCTTGTAAATAATAAAGCTGATGCATATGTTGTTCAAAATGAAACTACTGCTGATTTCAATGTTTATGCAAGGATTGATAATCAACTTTTAGACTTAACACTTAGAAATAATAACACTCAACTGGTAATGGATGATGTAGTATTTTATGGAAACAATAACAACTATGAAATTACTTTAATTAATGTAAACGGCCATAGAATTTTCAATCAGACTTTAACTGTTGTTATTACAACTCCAAAAGGTGAAAAAGAGTATTTCACTTTAGTAACTGATGAAAAAGGATATGCCAAGTTTGAAGTAACTTATCCTGTAGGGGTATATAACATATCTGTTTATTATGATGGTAATGGTTATTTTGAAGGGTGTAATAAATCTGCTCAGATTACTATTAGTCCATCTGTTACTTATTTGATTAGTTATAATTACACTTTTTATGGTAAAAATGTTAATTTTTATGCAGTTTTAACAAATGGACAGGTAGGAATTGTTAATCAAAGTATAACAATCACTATTATTGATTCTAAAGGAGGAACAAGGACTGCTGTTATTACTACTGATTCTACTGGGCGTGCTGATGCACTATTAAGTTTGGATGTTGGAAAATATACTATTAAATGTGAGTATAAAGGTGACGGTTGGTATCTGCCAAGCTCTTCTGTATCTTATGTTGAAATCCGTCCTGTTAATTCAACAATTGAAGTGCCTGATGTTGTTTTCTATGGTGTTGGAAATGAGTATAATATCACTTTAAGGGATGAACACGGTACATTAATTAGAGGAGAGTATATTAAGGTTGTTATAACTCAGGGCAATTTGTCTGATACTTTTACTTTGCAAACTGGTGATGATGGAGTAGCCAGATTAACTATTAATTATCTTCCGGGTACTTATCAGATAACTGCCAGCTATGCAGGTGATGATGTTTACGGTTCTGCAAAAGGCAGTGGAACTATTACTGTTAATAAGGTTTTAACAGTTATTTCAGGTTTCCATTATAGTAAAATTCCATTAAATGGTGTTTATACTGTTGTTTTAACTGATATGTTTGGTCATAGAGTAACTAATGCAACTATAAAGTTAAATCTGTACAAAGGAGTTTTATTAAAAACTTATACTGGTGTAACTGATGGTAATGGAGAAGTAACTTTCCGTATTGCTCAAGGTGAAGGTACTTATTTAGCTACTTTTGATTTTGATGGTGATATATGGTATATTGATTCAACTGGTGCTGCTACTATTGTTGTTGATAGTCAAACTGCACCTGGTCAGGTTTCTATTAATGCAAGTGATTTTGTTCAGTATTATGGTGAAAATAGGTATTTTGTAATTTCTTTCAATGATACTAATGCATATAGTTTGTATGGTAAGAATATTGCTGTTACAATTTCTTCCGGTGATTGGCAGCAAACTTACAATGTTGTTACTGACATTTATGGGTATGGCCGTTTGCAGATTACTTTAAATCCTGGTATTTATAATATTACTTACCAATACACTAACCCATATTATGGTTTGTTTGCTAAAAATTCAAGTACTGTGTCTGTTTATCGTATGCCGACTGCAATTCTTGCATCTGATGTTATTATGAATGTTGGTGAAGCTAAGTATTATGTGATAAAACTACTTGATAGCAGGAATGCAGCTGTTAAAAATATGCAAATCATGATTGATATAAATGGAACAAACTACACAGCCACTACAAATAATGATGGTGTAGCTCGTTTACTCTTAAGTCTTGGTGTTGGCAAGTATCTGATTAGTTATCATATAGATAATCCAAATTATATTCCATCATCCGGTTCATCTTATATATTGGTGGTTGATTCTAACAGGACTTCTACTAACATTGAATCTGGTGATGTTAATGGTTATGATAATGAGTCTATGAATTTCACTGTTGTTTTAAGTGATGTTTTAGGTAATCCTATTAATTATGCTACTATTTTAGCTAATATTTCTACAATTGATGGTGATTTTGTCGGATCTTACAAAGGAGTAACTGCAAAAGATGGTAAGGTAATATTTAGCTTTGATTTAGATTATGGCAGATATATTATTTCCACTTATTATTTAGGCAGTAATTCCTATCTTGGAAGTTATGGAGTTAACTATGTGAATGTGGAATCTGTAGGCAATACTACTAAAACAGTTTTAATTGCTGGAGATTCTGAATTAAGTGGTAGCAGTAATTACTATGTTGTTTTAATTGATGAAAACGGAACATATATCAAAGGCAAGGAAATTAAATTTGCAGTTGGTAATCAAAGTTATTATGCTATTACAGATTCTGAAGGTAAGGCATTTTTGGATACTGTTTTATCTCCCGGATTCTATGATATTAAGGCAACTTTTGGCGGTGACGATACCTATAAAAAATCATCTGTAAAAACTACTTTGGTTGTTTCAGGAAATTCAACATATCTGTTTGCCTTAAACTGCACTAAAAATTATCGTAATGGAACACAATTTTATGTACAATTATTGGATTCCTATTCAAATCCATTGGTAAATCGTACAATAGCTATAACTATTAATGGAAAAACTTATAATCGCACAACTGATGAAAATGGTTGGGCAACTATGAATATTAACCTTAGACCTGGCGAATATGAAGTTTTATGTGCATATTATGGTCCTACTGAATCAGACAATGCATTTGCAAAAGCTATTGTGAAAGTTTTACCGACAATATTGGGGGACAATCTGGTTAAATATTATCTTAATGAGTCTCAGTTCCATGTTAAAGTAATTGATGGTGCAGGTAATCCAATAGCTAATACTAATGTGTCAATGAATATTAATGGTGTATTCTATGTTCGCAAAACTAATGATGATGGTATAGCTACATTAGGTATTAAATTATGGGCTGGAAAATATGTTTTAACAGTACATAATCCCTATGATGGTTTATTAATGTCATTTAATGTTACTGTTCTGCCAACAGTAGAAGCTAACGATTTGGTCAAATATTATCGCAATGACTCTCAGTTCTATGCTAAATTTTTAGACGGTCAGGGTAATCCATTAGCTAATGCTAAAGTTAAGTTTAACATTAATGGTGTTTTATATACTCGTGAAACTGATGGGGATGGTGTAGCTAAGTTAAATATTAATTTAAATCCAGGGGAATATATTTTAACGGCGATTCATTCTGACGGTCTTCAAGTTGGTAAAAAAGTAACTGTTTTACCTACTTTGGAAGGTAGTGATCTGACTATGAATTATAGGGATGGCAGTCAGTTTAAGGCTCGTTTAGTTGACGGTACTGGTCGTGCATTAGCTAATGAGACTGTGACTTTCAACATTAATGGGGTATTTTATAACAAGATTACTGATGTTAATGGTGTTGCCAGCTTAAATATTAATTTGATGGCTGGTAAATACATTATTACATCTGTCTATGGTAGTTATGCTACTTCTAATACTATTTTAGTGAACAAATTATAATAATTTATTCACATTTTTTTTATTTTTTTTAATTTTTCATGATAACTATTAAATATGAGATTAAATATAGTTATTTTTTAATTATGCTTGATGTTTTTTAAGTATAATTTTAAATTTTTTTTGGTGAAATTTTAATGAGATTAAATAAAGTGATGTTAGTTGGTATTTTTTTACTGGCTATTTTGACTCTTGGTGCTGTTAGTGCTCAGGAGGGTTCTTCTGCTGATGTTTTGGCAGTTGATAGTGCTTCATCTCCTGTTTTAGGTGATGGGGTAAGTTATGATAAGGCGATTTATGTGAATACTACTGGTGATGATTCAAATTCTGGTAGTCAGACTAGTCCTTATGCTACAATAAATAAGGGTATTTCAAGTGTTAATGCTTCTGATAATGCTGTTATTTATTTAAGTGAGGGAACATTCACTGGGGATAATAATACTGATTTAAGTATTAATTTGGCTCATAAAAATTATAATGGGTCTTTGACTTTTGTTGGTCGAGGATATGATAAGACATTTATTGACGGGGAGCAGATGGCTCCTATTTTTAAATCAATGAGTGGGGATTCTATAATTGTTTTTAAAAATATTGCATTTATTAATGGTAAATCCAATACTGGTGGTGCTATTACAAGTAATGCTGTTTTAACTATTGATAATTGTTTGTTTGAGGATAATTATGCAACTGGTTATAATGGTGGTGCAATTTATCAGCAATCTAATGATTTTAAAGTAACTAATTCTATTTTTAGGAATAATAGTGTTAATAGTTATGGGGGGTCAATTTTTGCAAGTAGTATGCAAAATGCACAACTTATGAATTGTGTATTTGAAAATTCTATTGCTAGAAGCACTTATTGTACTGGTGCAGGTGCATATATTTCTGTATCTAATAGTACTATAATTAAGAATAATAGGTTTGTTAATATATCCACTTCAGGTAATGCATATGATGCTGCATTATATGCTAATTCCGGCTATAATGGAAATGGTATTATTGTAAACAATACTTTTATCAACTGTAACAATAAAGGGCAAAGTAGTGCTGTAATTAATATTAATGGTAAGAATTTTGTTAAAGGTAATGCTTTTGTTAATTCTACTTCTGCAAGTAAAGGTCAAATATTTAATGGTGGAAGTATGAATGTAATTATTACTTTTTTAAATAATTCTACAACTTCTCCTACTTTTAAAGTTTCATGTAGAGTAACTGATGTAGACGGAAACAATGTTTCAGGTCAAACTCAGGCATATAATGGTGTTACTTTTTATATTAATGGTGAACAGGTAGGTCAGGCAGCAGTTACTAATGGTTTAGCTGTTTTATCTCTAACTAAGTTAGTTCCTAATGGTGATTTAGTTATTAATGGTACTTGGGGAAATAATAATGTTTCTATGACTCCGGGTATTTTATCTGTTAATATTGATCAAACTCCTATTGATTTATGGGTTGACGGTGCACGTGGTAGTGATTTAACTGGTGACGGTTCTAAACTTAATCCGTTTAAAACTATTGGTAATGCTATAACTTATGGTTTTGGAAAATCTTTATATCCAACTATTCATATAATGGGTGGAGTTTATAGTGGTGTTAATAATACTAATTTAACTTTTTCTAACCTTGGTAACTTAACTTTGGTAGGTGAAGGATATAATAAAGTGTTAATTGATGGTCAAAATAGAAATTGGTTTTTAAAAACTGGTAGTTACACAAATGTTGTATTAAAAAATTTAACTTATAAAAATGGGTCTATAACAAAATATATTAGTGGATTATATTCATTAATAACTACTAATGCACCTTCTGTTATTGAAGATTGTATAATTTCTGACAATGTTAACACTTATGGTGGTAAGATTATAGATGGAAGTTCTACTATTTATAATTTGACATTTTGCAATAATACAGGTATGATTACTGGTGTTTCATCTATTGATAAATCTTATTTAGCTAATAATAAAATTACAAATAACTATAATCTTTATTTCCTTGAAGGAGGTTATATTAATATAACTAATTCTGTATTTGAAAATAATTTTGGTTTAGTTAGGGCTACTCAGCAAGGTATTTCTATTAATAATAAGTTTATAAATAACACTGGTTCATTACTTTCTTTTATTTTATCTAAAAATGATTATTTCAAGAAAAATAATGGAACTGCATTTATAGGATTTTCAAATACTTATAATAATTATAAAATGCTTTGTGATGTGATTAATTCTACTTTTATTGATTGTTTTGGTGATAAAGGTGGAGCAATTCAAACTGTTATGGGTTCTATTGTTGATTGTACTTTTATAAACAATTCTGCAAATTATGGTGGTGCAATTTACTTAGCTCCTCATTATACTTCTGATTATTATTCTGTAGATTCTAATATTACATTAACTGGCTGTATTTTCAAAGATAACACAGCTGTAATTAATGGTAAGGATATTTACATAGAACATTCTGACAATAAGCAATATGTTGATGCTAAGTTAACTAATCTTACTATAACTTTCAATAATTTAACTACTCAATTTTTAGCAGATACTGTATCTATGTCTGTATCTCATATTTCTGGTGCTGTAATTGGTGGAGGTTCTGTTAAGTTCTATCTGAATGGAACTTATATGGGAACTTCTGAGGTTGTTAATGGTATTGCATCACTAGATTATCTTGGATTTAAAAATGGAACTTATACTTTGTCTGGTGATTATGTATTTGCAGATGCACATGATAAAATCATTAATGGAACTGTTAAAGTAGCTTTAAAACCATTAAAAAATAATGTAACTGTTTATGTTTCTGATAAATTAGGTGATGATGTAAATGGTGATGGCAGCTTAGCTAAACCATTTAAAACAATTAAAAAAGCATTAAACTACGGATATTCTCAAAGTTCTGTGTTATTTATTCATGTTTTGGAAGGTATTTATTCAGGTGAAGGTAATACAAATATTGAGCTTTCATCTACTGTAAGCGTAACAATTACTGGTGCTGGAGTTAATAAAACTATTTTATGCGGTAATCAAACTAATGATTTCTTCACAATAGCTAAAGGCAGTAATATAATTACTATTGAAAATATGAGTATGGTTAATGGTTCTAAAGCAGATGCTGGAGCAGTATATCCATATCAAAAAGTAACAAATATTCATTCTCCTATTATTGCTTTACCTGGTTCAAATGTTCATTTAAATAATATTTACTTTGAAAATAATAAAGGAACTCTTGGGGGAGCAGTATTAAACTCTGGAAATATGATTATTAACAACTGTTCATTTGTAAGAAATGGTTTTTCATCATATGGTGGAGGATTAATTAACAACGGTACTTTAATAGTTGATAATTCTTACTTCTTTGCAAATTATGCATACAGGGGATCAAATATTTTTGTAATTAAAGACATGACTTTACAGAATTCATTAGTTGAAGAAGCTTACTGGTGGAGTGGATCTCACTATGGAAACATTGTAGGAATTGATGCTGGTATAACTTTAATTAATACTACAATTCAAGACCTTGGAAGAACTTCAACTGATGCTGGAAGAACAGATATTCAAAATAAAAAAGGTTACATATATTTAGCTGGTTTAAATAGAGTTGAATCATATGGATGTATTTTCAGATACAATGAATCAATAGCTGCTGGAGATATATTTGGATCATATTATGGTTCTTCTGCAGAGTATAACTGGCAAAATATTATTAAATTTGATAATTGTACTTTTATAAACATCAATAACATTAACAATGTTGGTTTTAGACCTAATTTAAACAGATCTGGTAATGTATCTTTAAATAATTGTATTATTGATATTAAAGGTAAAGTTTTAACAACTAATGCATTTGGCATACTTAACATTACTAATTGTTATATTGTAAATCCAAATGCTGTTTCATGGACTAATTTAGGCAGTCCAACTACTGGAATCATTGATTTAAATAACAATTGGTGGGGTAACAATACTCAACCAGTATTTACTGTTGTTGATGCAAACAGAACCCTTGTTAATATGACTCCTGATACCTGGTTGGTTTTAACTTTAGATGTTACTAATAACACCGGTTTGTTGCAGGATGCTGTTTTAGCATTTAAAGTCTTTAATGGAACTAATTTAACTGATTATAATGGTTCTTTACCATTACGTAATTTCAATATGTCTATGGTTAATGGTACTTTAAGTATTGCTAATGGTACAATAGCTAATAATGTTGTTAATAGTTTTGAAGCTAAAGAAGGTAATTATACAATTTCTGCTACTGTTGACGGTCAGAGTGTAACTTATAATGGTGTTGCAAGCATTGGTAAAGGTATTATTGAAGTTAGTGATGTTGTTGTTGATTATGGGGATGTTGTAATAGCTAATGCTACTTTAATGGATGCTAAAGATAATCCATTAGCTAATGTTAATGTGACCTTGAAAGTCAACGGTAAAACTTATACTTTAGTTACTGATGAAAATGGTACTGTCAGTTTTGTAATTGGACAGTTAAATGCTGGTAAATACACTTTAGTTTACTCTGTAAGTGGCAGTAAAGTTATTTCTGATGTAACTAATTCTTCAACTTTAACTGTTAATAAAGCTAAAGATTCCTTGAAAGTAGATGTTAATGCTAGTGTTGCTGGTGAGGATAGTGTAATTAATGTTGTCGGTCCTAAAGATGCAACAGGCAATGTAACTGTATTGGTAAATGGCAAATCTTATAATGTAGTTCTTGTTAATGGATCTGCAAAATTAACCATTAAAGATTTAGCTGCAGGAAACTATAATGTTACTGTTACTTATTCTGGTGATAAAAACTATGAAAAACAAGTAATCAGGACTAATTTCACTGTAGATATTAATAAAAAAGTTAATTTAAACATTTCTGACATTGTGATGATTTACAAAGACGGTACCAGAATGGTTGCTGTTTTAACTGATTATTTAGGCAATCCTATTGCTAATGCTACTGTGTACTTTACTATTAATGGTCAAACTTATGCTAAAACCACTGATGCTAACGGTACTGCTTCCATGGGATTAAACTTAGTATCTAACATCTATAATGCTGCTGTTTCATATAATGGTTCAGATATGTATAATGCAGTTTCTAAAAACATTACTGTAACTATTAATCCGACTATTGTAGCTGATGATTTGGTTAAAATGTATCAGAACGCTACCAGATTCTATGCCAAGTTTACTGACAGTACAGGAAAAGCACTGGCTAACACTGAAGTTAAATTTAACATTCATGGTGTTTTCTATACCAAAAAGACTGATAAAGACGGTATGGCTGATTTAGGTATTATGTTAAGACCTGGATCTTACATTTTAACTGCTTACAACC
>OIYV01000063.1_pt1 | contig 79897 bp, 86 predicted proteins | sample 1588251 | NCBI WGS metagenome assembly OIYV01 (sample SAMN03283282) | human gut metagenome | biome: human-associated habitat; material: feces | host: Homo sapiens | place: Peru | collected 2012
AAAAATAATATGATATAAATTATACCATATTATTTTAAAATCTTTGTCGAAATTTATCTATCATTTCATTTTTTATGTTGTCAAACTTCTCCGTCCCCATTGACATTATCCCATTGATACATACCTGATTCCATATCTATTACATCTTTATATTTTTGTTGTAATGTAGTTTTTCCAATTGCACCAAAACCTGCAACAATGATACCTTTACTCATAATATAACTCCTCCACTTCATCAATTAAATATGTTTTATATTATTTTCATTTTATAAATTTTCTTTTATTTCTGGAAACAAGTCATACAAATTATATCCTAATAAATTATCAAAATATTCTTTTAATTTATATGTTTCTTTAATATGATATTGAGTATTAGAATACGCTCCTCTTCTAATCATTATATCAATTAGCCTTTTATCAATTGTAAATACTTTTTTTCCTTGTGGGCACAGCAAATCACATAGATTTATTATTTTTTCTTCTATAGTATATTCATGATTTTTTATAAAATTTGTTAAAAATGTATTATCATTTGGATTTGGCACTCCTCCAGCGGTACACACTACATCATTATTTAAATATGAATGAGTCAAACAGATGTTAGCATATTCATCATCATAACCTTTATTTTTTAAGTATTCATATCCTCTCATAACATGTCCTTGTGACTCTCCATTATACTTGCCAATATCATGTAAATACCCTAGAGTAATTGCTTTATCTATGTCCACATTAATTTTATTTTCACTTAATGCTTTAGCAATTCTTCCAGCACTATCACCTACAGATATACAGTGTTCTATCCATCTATCATCTTTTTGATTAACTCTTTCTTTTTCTAAAAGCTTTCTTGCTTCTTTACTATTTAGTTTCATTTATACCACCTTATTTACTAATGTTTTTTTGAAATTCAATAGTTTCAATTATTTCACCAGGGTAATCATATAATGCTAGTTTATTAAATTCAATAGAAAATGGTTTAAATTTTAATTGTATCATTTTAAATAGATTATTTACTATATTAAAACTTTTATCTATATGTAAAGTCATATGAAAATTAAAATTGTCAGGATTATATTTTTCTTCTGGTATTACTTCATAAAAATTCCTTTGCAGATTTTTCATAAAACAATTATCTTCAATTTCAAAATATAGAATAAAACTACCATTTTTAATATTTCCAATTTTTACTTTATTAATTTTTAATTTTATTTTTTCCATTTTTGTGTTTTTTGCAATTTCTAATAACTTATTTTGATTTATTTTATCTGTTGCAAATATTGTAAAATGATATGGTAGATTATCAATTTCATACCTCTTATTATCATTTATACCATAAGGAACTTTACACATTTTTAAATTGATGTTTTCTAAAAATTTACTAATTATATCTAATTGTTTTTCATCAAAATATGTTATTAAAGTTATTCTGCTCATTACAATTCACCTAGTTTCTCAAATAAATCTTTGTATATTTTGTCTCTATCCAATTTAGTAACAAAAGTAATACTATGTCTATTGTCCGTCACTTCATAAGAAGTATCCTTTCTTATATTTGGACAACTTATTTGTTTCGTTTCAAACCAATTTTTATTTATCATGTAGGCTATAACAGCTATGTCCCATATTACTCTTGATTCTTGTATTCCATGATATCCATCATTATAAAATCTTTCAATTAAATACTTACACAATTCTGATTTGTTTTCTAAATATTTTTTTAAAGTATTAATATCAATTCTTAATTCTGAAACAATATTTTTACAAGGAAGTATAGTTAACTTCGCTTTTGATTCAAATACTATTTTTACTGCTTCAACATCTTGTCTAAAATTGTATTCAAGGTTATCTTTGTAGCCAAGTTCATTGCCACCTAACCAAATAATTTCTATTTTGTTTACTATTTTGGGTTCTTTTTTTATTGCTAAAGCAATATTAGTAATAGCTCCAATCCCTAATATATAAGTTTTATTATTTTTTAAAGCAATTTCTATAATTTTATTTACAGCATCATTTATTTTATCATATCCATTTTGAATATAATCCATTGAGCCTTTAAATACCTTATTATTTGTTTCAAAATTTAACCAATTACATATTTTTAAAATTTCATTATAACTCAATTCTTGTCCATCTATTACTTTTACATCTCTTTTTGTATGAGAATATGGTGCAACTGTAATTGCTTCAATATTAAATAATTTTTTTGATTTTATTAAATATGATAATGCAAATTGATCATCACATTCATTATAAGTATCAGTATCTAGTATTATATTAATTCTATCTTCTTTATAATTTGAGATGTATTCATAAAATTCTTTCCAACTTTTAACTCTTTGCATATTAGAATATTTATTATAAGGTGTATCCATTAAAATTGTAGTTATTCCATTTTCAATACAATCACTACATATACGAACAGAATCATCAATCATAATATCAATATTATGCTCTAAACATTCTTTAGTTTTAGCATGTTTATCATATGCATCTGTTAAAATCAAGTTATCATAATAAATATTATTATCTTCAAGCCACTTTTTTGTCATATTATATGGATCTTTATATTCTCCATTATTTCTTCCTGTGATAATACAAATAATATGACCATCATCATGAAGTTTATCTATATACTCTTTAGCACCTTCAATAACACCTAATTTTTTTGCTATTCTTTCTATATTATTTTTGTAAAAATTGGTTTCTTCATCTTCATTCCAATCAAACATTCCTTTTCTAATATAATCAGCATCTTTATTTATAATACCTGAATTTCTTAACTCTTTGTCATGTAATATATACTCAGTTAATAAAGTATCATTAAAGTTTGATATTACATTGTCTATATCTATCCCTATCCTCATATATATCCTCCAAACTTTTACAAATTTTAAACTATAAAAATTATACTATATAAATGGATTTTTTTCCATGCTTCCACTGAAATTAAATAAGAATTCATATATAATACTTTTAGAAAGAGAACCTAGTTCGTAACCTGTTGTCTACCCGCTTCCAAAAAAGAAGTTCACGGACTTTAATTAGTCTATAAACTTCTTTTGCATAATGAAATCTAGCGTACCTTCTTTCATGATGTGTGTCAAACTTCTCCGTCCCCATTGACATAACTACGAAATTGTTTTTTCATTTATATCATTTATTATTTCTAAATCTAGTTTGTTTTTCTTAATAATATAATGTGTAAATGATAACTGATTAACTACAGAAACTGCTAGTCCAAAAGAAGTGCAAAATGGTGATGGTATAAATGAACATATTATACGTAATATATTTGCCACTTGTTTACTAATTGTAGCTTTAATAGCAGAATATTCTAATTGTATAAAAGTTAATTTCGTTATATAGATGGGATATAAATATAAAGAAATTAATTCTATGCTTACTATTATTAATGTAGCTGTTATATCTGGTTTATAACTTGGATATAAAATTAATCCCATAATAAGAGTTGATATAATTAAAATGTAAATCAATTTTCTACTATTCTTTATATGTTCTTTATAAGAAAATATTTTTTTAGTAATATCAATTTGAGCAACTGTTTTTATTGCATAAGATATATCCCATTGAGTATCTGTTATTAAGGTCGTAAAGGAAGTTGCTAAAATATATTTTTCTCCAAAATCAAATGCATTTTTAAATCCAAGTAAATATATTATAAACATACTAATTTCTGCAAATAAGTAAACAGAATCATATTTAATGCAATTCTTTAAATTAATTTTAAAACGAGTAATTTTTACTGTTTTAGATATCATAATTAAAGTAAATATTGTAGTAGCTATTAATGAAACACTTGTGATTATTATTTGATTTTTAGTAACTAAACTCATTATTATTAATGATAAAAAATTTATTAAATTAAAAAGAAAACTATATTTATTTGCACATTTATTATTATCTTCATAGTATAATTTGCATAGAGAAAGATTTAATAATAATTGCAAAAAAAATTGAATAATTGCATATATAGCAAAAACTCTATATATTTTTATATCCATGTTCATAAATAGAATATACTTATCAATATTGAAAACAATACTTCCTAGTATAAATGCACCTAACAATGCACCTAATATAAATCCTGAAAAAATACTATTTTTATTATTATCTTTAATTGCACTTATGTTAGCGCCTGTTCCAAATATACTATATATAGCACTTATAATAAATTGCATAGGGTAAACAAGTGAAAATATATTAATTAGATTTTTATCTACTAATATTCCAATCAAGAACCATCCTAAAATAGGTGTTACAGATGTTAAAAATATGTCAAAACTTATCCTAGATAATCTATTCATTTTTTCTCCTAACCATTTTATAAACTAGATATAATTAACTATTAAAATTATACAATATTTAGACATTTTTTTCTATACTATAATTTAAATTCAATAAAGTATAGAAGACAATGCTAACTAGCATTGTCTTTGTTCATTAATTATTTTATTAATGATAGAATCAAAACACAAATAAATATTCCTAATATCATCAAGTATTTTTTCCAAGATATTTTTTCCTTTAAAATAAACCTTGAAGCTAAAATAGTTACAACAATAGAACTTGTACTAATTACAGAAGTCACTGAAATATCTCCTTCTAACATCGAAAACCTATTAAATATTGTTTCTGCAACATCTAACAATGATTGTAATATAAAAAATTTCTTGGCATTAATTTTTCTAATATCTAAGTAATTCCATTTTTGGGTAAATAAACAGTATATAAATAAACCAATAATAATTATAACTGCATAATTAAAAACTACATACATAGGATTTTGATATTTAGTAACATATATTTTATTTAAAAAGTTAGAAATACCATTAAATAATACAAAACCATAAGAATACATAATTGCTTTTTGTTCTAACTTTCTATCCATTTGATTTTTTGTATCATTCTTATTTTTAGCAACAATAATAGACAGAATTACTAATATGATAGAAACAAATAGTTGTAATAGTGTACAATTTTCTTTTAATACTATAATACCCAATAAAAATGTAACAACTACTTTTGCCTTAAAAATAGATGATGTAATTGCTACTTTTCCATACTTAGTAGCTGAAATCATACAATAAAATCCTATTGACTGCATTAAAATTCCTGGCAACATATTTATCATGTCAACAATATTTAGTTTTGTTATAAACTCTGGATTAGTTATCATACTAACTACAATCATAGTTAAATGATATGATAATAACCCCATTAATGCAATTCTTTTTGGTTCATTATTTGAACACTTCTTTAACGCAACTGCTGTAAAACCACCAATGACGGTTGATAATAAACACCAATATAACCACATGTATTCTTTCTCCTAATTTTCATATATATCATCATTTATTTTTAATATCATTCTTCTGTAATGAGTTTTAAATCCTAGTCTTTCATATAAATCTCTAGCAATATTTTCTCCAATTACTTCTAACGATAAATCTTTATTTTGAACTTTTGCTAATTCTATTATTTGGTTTAATGCAATAGTACCAATTCCATTATTTCTATATTTTTCATCTATAAAAAATCTATATAAATATATTTCTTTTTCATAATTTTTAATCCCAATAAATCCAACCATCTTATTGTTATATAAGATTTTATAATATTCTTCATTTTCTTTAAATTTTAATTCTTCTGGTTTTATTATTCTTAATTGGTATATTGGATCTACTGTATTATGATGTTGCCATTCTTTTATAATCCATTCTCTAAAAAAATCATTATTATCTTTTTCTAATTTAACTTCTATCTTTTCCATTAAAATCATTCCCTAATTTATATATTATTTTTCAAATGCTTTATCCATATTTTCATCATATCCTAATTTATGTGCTTCTTTTTTTAGGAAATCTAGCATACCTTCTTTCATGATGTGTGTCAAAATTCTCCGTCCCCATTGACATAAATTCTTCTTACATGGAAATTTTTAAACCATTTATATATTTTTATACAAATAATTTTGTTTTATTAAATTTTATATATAATCTTAAATATATTGCTCTTACTATTCTATCAATACCGCAAACAAAAGCAAGTCCAATTAATCCAATATTATATTTTTGAATTAAATAACATAAAGGAACTCTTACGCAAATTCCACCTATAAAAGCCATCATTCTAATTGCCTTAGTATTTTTATTAGCTGACAAATATGCTCTATAATTGCATCCAGCCACTTCAGCTATGAATTCAATTGAATATATCCATATGTACGGATTACAATTTTCCCAAGAAATTTTATTTCCAAGGATTAGCCATAATGGATATATAAATATTGGAATAAATGCAATTGCCAAAATATTTCCATATAACTCGACAGTATCCACTTTTTTTAGGAAATTATCTGTTTTATTTTCAATATCATTTGAATATTGAACTAAAAGTCCAGAATAATATCCTTCGATTATTTCACATAAAGTATCAATTATTGTTACACATACACAATGAATAGCATAAATATTAGTACCAAAAGAACTTGCTACACTTGTATAATATATATTAACTACTCTTTGAACAACTTTATTAAATATCAAATCTTTTGCAAAATATAGTATTTGTTTTATATAATTTAAGCTACTTCTATACCATTTATATTTACAAAATAATAATAACAATATAGTATTTACAAGTTGAGAGATTATTGTTGCTACATATATTCCAATTTCATTATATCCCAATTTTATACTTATATAATCTCCTGTTATATTTATTAAAGACGAAATAACTATTGCAATCCAAATTTTATTTGTTTTATTATCAATTTTCAATATATTTTTAGGAATATACCCTATTGCCAATAATGGCAGCTGAATTGCCTTTAATTTTAATATTATAGTTAATATTTTCCTTGCATCACTTTCTAAATTATAAACATATGTTATTTGATTTGAAAAATTAAAAATTAATATAGCAATAACTAATGAACTAATTAATTCTATTAACATTGCTGAACTATTTACCTTCTTAGAATTATCTTTATCTCTAGATAATACTATTGCATGTGCATTACCTATACAAGCTTGAATAGTATTAATTGCCCAATTTAAAGTAACAAAAGAAGAAAATACAATTATTGCAGTTTTCCCTATAGAATTAGACATAGACTTATCTATAATAACTAATAATGTATTTGTAAATTCAACCAATATATATGGCAAAACAAATAAAAATGTGTTAAAAATATTTTTATTAAGTCTTTGTTTCATTTTTTATCCCCTTACATATTTTTATAAATTCTTCAAATATTTTATTGTGATTTTCATCTGTTTTGTATAAACTTTCAGGATGAAATCTAAAAGCCATGTAAAAAGTTCTATCAGGAGATTCTAAGCCATCAATATATCTATCTTCACATATACAATTTACTATTAAGTTAGGATGTGTATCTACTGTTTTTTTGTGTCTAGAATTAACTTTGATTACATCCTTTCCAATAATTTTAGAAAACATCGTATTATTGACTACTTTTACAGAATGCACATATAAGTCATTTGTGTTATGTTTTTCGGGATTTTTTATTAGTTTAGTTGTTCCACCTAAAGCCCTAACCATAACATTTTGACCACAACAAATTCCAAGAGTTGGTATATTATTATCATAACAATATTTAGCTATTATCATTTCATAATTATCACAAGCTCCACCACCTTGAAATAATATTCCATCACATAAATTTATTTGTGAAATTAAATTGTCATATTCAATATTATTAAGGTTATTTTCCCATTTATCTTCGACATCAATTTTTTCATTCCTTGGTAAAAGTATTCCAATTGCTATACCACCATTATCAAAAATTGCTTGTTTTATTTCATCTCTTACAAACATATTTGGTCTTGTTTCATCTTTTAATAAATGTTTTGAAACTATACCAATAATCGGTTTTCTATTTAATTTCATATTATTGCCACCTCGTATTATATTTTCATATTGTATTTTTTCGTAGAATATTTAACACTATCTATTATATAAAAGTAATAACTTACATCATTATACAATAAACTACAAAAAATAACCATGCTTCCATTGAAATTAAATGAAAATTCATATATAATTCTTTCAGATAGAGAACTTAGTTCGTAACTTGTATGTGACTCGCTCCATAAGATAAAATCGTCGCACCAAACGAAACGATTGAGTCAACTGTAAAAGGTTGATTTTTTTGTCGCCTTTATCTTAAATAAGGAAAGATGGTGTAGTATGATTAGCACTGTAAAAACATTTAGTTGCATTAAATAATGTATAAATTTATCAAACAAATCGTATAATATTAATGTCAAATTCAATTTGACAAGTTAAATATTATATGTTAATATATATTTAACTTAACCCTCTACTACTTTTGTAGTAAGACGGGAGCCTAAATGATTTTGGAGAGTTCTAGCAACTCTCCTTTTTAAGCTATATATTTATTTAGTAAAAAATTTTATAATCTGTTTATCAATCAAGTCAAGTGATTTATCAGATATTTTTACATTTCTTCTAACAGTATCTTTAAAAATCCTTTGCTTGCTAATTGTTGTTATTTGATTAATTAAAGCAATGCTATCTTTCTCCATTTTAGAAATTTCGTTCTCCATTTTTTTAATATATTTTTGTTCTTTTTCTATTATATTTTGAATATTAATAGGAACATCGTCTATTTTTTCTAATTCATCTAATATTTGTTGTAACTTTTGCTTTTCTTTTTCAATTTTCGCTTGAAAAACATTATAAAGTTCTTTTCCAAGATTTACAGAAGATGAATCATATTTTTTACCATCCTTTCTTGATGTTAATGGAATAACATTCAAAGCACCGTTTCTTGTATTATCATATTTATTTAAAACAATACAATAATGCAATCCTCCTAATTCATTTCCAATATTAAACCCTAAATTTACTTTTATAACATCTCCGCGAGAGTACATACCAGATTTTGTAATATCAAATGTTCTTTCTTCATCGTGATATTTAGCAAAGTCGTTAATCCAATAAGCTAATAAATCGCTTTTCTTATATTCACTTAATTCAATATGTTTAAGAAAAGATAAATCCAATCTGTTTAAGGAATTATCCTTATGTATAATAGCACTGTTTTTTAGTTCAATTTCATCCTTATTCATAGTATCACTCTCCATAATTTGATATACGATAGCTATTGAAAAATAATCTTATTATGTCATAATTTATACATCAGTTGATTAATCGAATTATTTTTTTGAGCAAATTTGTGGCAGGAACGCTATAAAAATAGGCTATTTTTTTCGCAAATAACCTCCCAAAACGCTTCACAAAAAAGCTCACAAACTATAATTAAAGTTTGTGAACTTCTTTTTATGAGGAAATCTAGCGTACTTTCTTTCATGATGTGTGTCAAATTTCTCCGTCCTCATTGGCATTGGCAATGATTTTAGATGTTACTTTTCCTGTTTTATCCACATTATAATTTAATTTAAAAAATATACCTACAGAAATAAACTGATATACTGATGAACACGCTTGTCCTATACCTGTGCAAAATGGTGTTTTTAATAAAGATAGCATCATTCTTAAAATAGAAGCACATATTTTATTAGATGTAGTTTTTAAAGCAGACCATTCTAATTGCAAATAGCAAGTTTTAATTCTATATATAGGATAAATCATGAAATTTACAATTTCAAATCCAAGATAAATCATTGTAATTTTAAAATTTAAATCATAAAAACTATACAAACAAGCAAACATAAGTAAGCTAGTTGTAAATAATATACCTAATAATTTATAAGCATTATTTCTATGATATTTATAGTTAAATTCGTTTTTACTTATATCAATTGTTGCTGCAGTAACTATAGAATCAACAGTATCCCATTGTGTATCCGTTATAAGAGATACAAAAGTAAGTGCAATTGCAAATTGCTCACCATATTCTAGCGCATTGCTTAAGCCAAATAAAAAAATTAAGAAGAATGCAATATTATTGAACAATTCTACTGAATCATATTTTATACATTTCAAAACATTCAATTGTAACTTGAATTTATTACTATTTTTTATATAAATGTACAAAGTAAATAATGCTAATGGAATTAATGTTACAGTAATTATAGTAATTTGATTTTTTGTTATTAAAGATGTACCAATTAATAAAACAAAATTTAACAAATTAAATATTAATGAATATTTATTTGCTAATGTGTTTTTTTCTTCATAATATAATTTATTTAATATCATTGCAAATTCTAAACAAATAAATAATTGTAATACAGAATATATAGTAAATACTTTATATGTATTTATGTTCATATTCATAAAACTAATATAATTATCAACATTTAATAGAATTACAGCAAAGATAATTATAGACATAATCGTTCCTAATACTAAACCAGACATTACTGCATTTTTATTTTTATCTTTCTCCTTACAAATATTAGCACCAGTAGAGAATATTGATTTTAATATATAATATATAAATTGTATCGGATAAGTTAAAGTAAAAATATTAATTAAATTTTTATCAACTATTATACCTAATAAAAACCAAGAAATTATTGGTATAAAAGATAATAAAGATAGATCAAAACTAATTTTTAATAATCTCTTCATTTTTTAATCCTTTATAATTATTCTGTAAAAGAACTAGGGTGGTAAGAATCTATACCTAAAGTTTCCGCTTTTCTTAAAACATCAATTCTATCATCTACAAATGCTGTTTGTTTTATATCAATATTATAATGTTTACAATATTCAATTATAACTTCTGGTTTTAATAATGTAGAACATATAAAAAATACATTTTCTCTTTTTATATTTGGATAGTGTTTGGATAGCCATTTATATTTTTGTTCCATTTCATTATTAGTTGTAACTGCACCTAAGATAAATATTTTATTGCTATCCAAATTTTCTATAACTCTTTGCATTGTTTTTAGTGGTCTAGCCCTATAAAATAAATCATTAAATAATAAATCTTCAAGCGATTGGCATCCAAGTTCAGAACATCCACCACCATATAATCTATCTTTATATCTATATTCAGATAATGTCCCATCAATATCAAAAAATACATATTTTTCTTTTAATTTTTCAATCATACTTATTACTCCTAACATTATATTAAGTTTTAAACTAACATAATTATACTAGATTTTACAAAAATTTTATATACTTTCATTAAAATTTAATAATAAAAAGAAATTCACAGACTAATTAAAGTTTGTGAACTTCTTTTTTACAAGAAATCTATCGCACTTTCTTTCATTATGTGTGTCAAAATTCTCCGTATTGGCATAAAAATCAAAAGAGTCTAGAAAATTCTAGACTCTTTTAACATTACCGGTTTTATCTTGTCGGTAATTCTTCCCACCAGTTACAATATTCTTCAGGTACAGAAGTATATCCCCAAAAATCCCCATATTCATCAGGGACTGCTGGAACCATGGTTGTTTCTCCAGATGAATATGATTTAGAAACATCCTTAATGTTAACGATAAGTTGGTCTGTCATTTCCATAGGTAGTCCTTTGGGACCAGGTCCATGATATGAAGGAATTTTACCTTTTTCATTGACTTTCCACTTGGTAAGCGGAAGTTTCTGTCCAGTAGGAGTTCCTACATAACATCCAGATTTTTCTTTCCAAGTACATTCATCATACTCTCTTGGGCTTTGCCGTTCTTCTGCACATGTTGCACAGATAAGAGGTTCGGTGTCCATATAAGGACGCCATAACTTTACATGTTCTTTTCCACAGATAGCACATGCATAAGCTTTCATGTCAATCTCCTCCTTGTTAATTAGCATAAATTATTATGTGGGATTTGCTACAATACCGAAGTATCATAAATAGTATATCACAATTAACATAATTTAGCAAGAACTATCGTTTTGTGTCCATGTACTGTATACTTAGAGTATTATTCACATAGAGTTAAATCTGTTCATTATTGCATTTTGAAATAAACTCTTTAAACAATTCATCTGGAAGTTCATCCTCTAGCATTAACTCTGGATGCCATTTTATTCCCATTATAAATTTTTTATTATATACTTCAAAACATTCTACTAAACCATCATATGATACAGCTGATATTTTAGCATATTTTTCAACATTTTCTTTAGGTGCTATCATGCTATGAATACTATTCACATGATATTTTTCTTTATTTATTAAATCATATAATTTTGTTTCTTTAATTACAGATATCTCATGCCTGTAATCTTTGTTATATATATCGTGACTTTTTGTTTTATCTTCAATTACATCTGTGTCTAATGCTCTTAAAATATTATTAAATCCCGCACAAATTCCAATAAGTGGTTTATCTAATTCTATAATTCTTTTTGCCATTTCTATTTCATAATTTGCACTATATAGGCCACCTTGCAATATAAATCCATCACATAAATCTATTTGTCTATATAATTCATTTTTTTCTTCATCACTTAAAACTATATTGTCTTTAATATCATTATCATTAAATTTTAAAGTAGTTTCTGTTGGTAATAGCATTATTGCTGTTCCACCATTTCTCACAATTAAATATCTTATTTCATCAACCTCGTCAATCCTGTGCCAAATATCTTCTCCATATTGTGGTTGAATTTTCCCTATTATTCCAATAATTGGTTTTCTCATTTCATCACCTCTACAAATTACTTTTTTCATCTTTTATTGTTATCTTGTTCTTTCCAATATTTTTTCCTTATCCCCTTTAAACACCTTTAATTATAACGAAACACAAAAAAAAAGATAAACTTAACTGAAATCAGTTTTGTTTATCTTTTATTAACATATATAAATAGCAATTATCACTTGTATATAATTCAAAATTAAATTCATCATCAATATTATAATTAGTAGAATGTAACCATTGTGTATATATCATTTTTTCAGTTTTTACTATATCTTTTTGTTCTCTTGAATTTGCACTAAATATCACATATTTGCCTGCAGGAATAATAAATTCTTTTGTATTATTATATTTTTCTTTGCTACCAACATAATATAAATAACCATCTTTTCTACATATAGATATTCCATACATACCATCTCTATTAAATTTCTCATACAATCCATTTTCTTCTATATCTGAATATAATTTTCTTATATTATAAAGTAGATCTTCATGAGTTATTGCAGATGTTTCTACACAATATAATTTAATCTCATCAATTTCTTTTATTTCATAATTTAATTCTTCACAAATATCATTACTATTATTAAATTTTATTATAGGAAATTGCTTGTATTCTATATTGCTTAATTTACATTCACTTGGAGTTATTCCAAACATATTTTTAAAAGCTCTGGCAAAAGATATCTGGGAATCGTATTGATACTTAACGGCTAAATCTACGATTTTTATATCTGTTGTTTTTAATTCCTCAAAAGCCTTACTTAATCTTCTTTTCCTAATATATTCTGCCAATGAAATATTTGTTAAAAATGTAAATATTCTTTGCAAATTATATTCTGATACACCAACAATTTTTGATAATTCTTTATATTCAATATTTTCAGTTAGATTATCTTCTATATATTTAATCATCTGATTTAAATATTCAAAATTCATTGTTTATTACTCCTACTTTTTCAACTTTTATCTCAGAAGTTAGTTTTTTAATTCTAGTCTGTGGTTATTAAATTGATAGAATTTATTACATACCTCATTTATTTTATCATTATGCGTTGCAATTATTAATGTTTTATTGTTAAAATACTTTAGTATAAAATTAACAACAATTTCTTCAGTATGTTTATCCAAATTGGAAGTTGGTTCATCCAATATATAAATATTTTTATTCATAAGATAACTTCTTAAAATATTGATTCTTCTTTTTTGTCCAGTTGATAATTTTAAGCCTTTTTCACCAACTATAGTATATATTCCATCTTCAAACATTAGAATTTCATCTAATCCTAACTCTTTTAAATAATTTACTATTTCATTGTCTGATAACTTTCTATCTAAACATAAATTATCTTTTATTGACATATCAAATAATTCTATTTCTTGACTAACAACACCAATATCTAGTCTAGCATCTTTTATATTATAATTATCTATATTAATTGTTCCTTTGTATGTATTTATATTACCTAATATAAGATTTATTACAGATGTTTTTCCCTGTCCCGATTTACCGGTAATTGAAATTTTGTCATTTCTATTTATTGTTAAATCATCAACTATTATATCAAATTTTGATTCTTTATATTTTAGGTCTATATTTTTTAATTCAATTTTATTAAATGTATCAAGAAGAATTCTTTCATCAACTTTATTAAACAATTGAACAACTTTTTTTCTTAATGCCTTTAATTCAAACCAACTCACAATAGTTCCAGATAATTCATCAAAAATGAATCCCATTTCCAAATAAAGTGATATATAAAATGTAATTATTCCTAATGTATCCACTCCTTTAGAAAGATCAACAATACTTTTTATAATTGCTAACGAAAAAGGAACAACTATTAAAATATTTCTAATTATCTCTTCTAATGAATAACATTTTATATATTTATTTTGTTTTTTATAACACTCTGCTCCTTCTCTTTGTATTATTTTTTCAAAATACTTATTATCGTTCAATGCTTTTACTGTTCTTATATTACTAATAAAATCTTGGTACACTGATGAATATTCATATTCTTTATCATATAATTCTTCAACATATTTATTGGACTTCTTTAAAATATGTATGCTTGTTAATACGCATAAGATACTTAGAACTAAAGAAATTACAAATAGAATTTTAGATTGATTAAATACAGTATAAAAGAAAAATGAAAATGATAATATTATTCCAATATATTCAGCACTTAATATTTTTTCGACAAGGCTAGATATTTTTTCAATTATATTCTCTAAATAACCAGTTTGATATTTCGATAGCGTTTCAACTGGTACTTTTGTTAATTTTTTATAATATTCTAAATATTGAACCTTAGAATACTCATATAAATAATTATCCATTATTTTTCTTTCTAAGTATAGTACAAATGCTCTAACTGTTTTAGAACTAATAAAAATAGTTGCAACTATTATTGCTTTCTCCACTGTAAACGGTAATGTTAAGAAAAGGGCAAATGTATAAGGTATAACATAATAAATAAAATCTAAAAATGCTTCTATAAATAAGCATAATGCTACTTTTTTCTTATTTAGTAATCTAAATATAAAATTAATATTATTATTTTGTTTTTTCATTTAATTAACTCCTATTATACTAGATATATTTTTTCTATTGCATTAAATATTTTATTTTCTTTGCATCAATTGATATAGAAGAAAAAGATAATTCTATGTCACTGTGACTTAAAGTTGTCTTTTTGTATCATTGTTAAAATAGTTTTTTTATAAACTCTTTAATTTTTTCTTCAGAAAAATTGCATCTTTCTAGTGTTACACAATAAATACACATTCTTAGTAATTCATAAGAAATTATTTCTAATGGTTCGAATTGATTTGTTTCATTTCCGTGAGAAATTTTATTTCTTCTTTTTACAAATGCTTCTGCCAATAGTCCTGGTTTAGCTTTTTTTATTTCATAAGATTTTAAAAGTATATTTTTCTTATAATCTAAAATATTATTATATTTTAGATAAGAGTATGTTATTTTTTCTTGTAGAGTTCCATCGATATTCTTTATTATTTTCGAAAAGTAATTACATTCGGATATCGTTGTTTTTAATGATTTATTATTTATTTTATCAGTTGATATCATTAATTCTCTTTTGACCTTACACCTTTTATTAGAAATCGATTTTAATATTATTTTTTTTACCTCATCATATTCTGAACTTATTGTAGACTTAAATTTAGGATATAATTTATTGAATTCAGATTCAAAAGCACTTGATACACTTATGTATTTGTCATTATCAATATAATTTTCATCAGTTGTGCTTAATGGATAATATTCTGTAAGAAAATTTTTATTAATTACTTTTTTATATATTTTTGAAAATTTATTATCTAAATCTTCTAATTTAATACTATTTAAAGAATTATTCAAATCAAATTTTTCATCTGGATCTACAAAAAACATTTCAAATTCAATTGGCGTAGGGCGAATATCTTGATTGGCTATACCATAATCGACATTTTCCGTTTTATAAGCAAAAATCTTGCTAAATTTGACATACCTTCTATTGTTTATAAACGAAAAAAATTTTTTGATATTTAAATAATACTCAACTAATTGATCAATACTTTTTTTTGTATTAAAATTTATTTCTAAATAAGTTGATACATCCAGTACAACATTGATGTTTGAACTATGTGGCGCTCTCCAATAAACCCCAAAAGAAAAAATATCTTTATTAACTGTAAAATCTTCAGTTTTTAATTTATTCTTATTTACCTTAAACTTGATTTCATTAGAATGAAAAAAATCACTTTTTTCTATAACTTTTTTAGGATAATAAAATTTATCTAAACATTCACCATAAAGCCTAATCTTTTCTATTTGTTCGCATTTAGGTAAAGGTGATATCCCATTTAATTTGCATATTATATACCCTGGTACAAACGATTGTAATGTACCTCTACCTAAATTTAAAAATTTAACATTTATAAAACAAATATACCAACCATTATTGGTAGTGCCTTCAATATTAACATAATCAAATTTATCTTTTTTTCCTAATTGATAAAATCTCCATTTAGAGTATTCTTGCATTTCTTCTGGTATCAATACTAATACATTATTCCTAAAATCAAATTTATACTTTATATTATTAAATTCTAAATTTCCACAAATAATTTGTTCCATAAATCACCAACTTTCTGAAATGTTACTTTTGTCAATAGGGACGGAGTTTTTTGAAAACCTTATTCAGGATATATTTTTCTTATTGTTTCTCTTCCTATTCTAAGTTTTTCTGATATTTTTCTTAATGAAATATTATATTCTGTTTTTAAAACTATTATAAGCTCTTTTAATTTACTTTCTTTTTTATGAGGTGATCTAACGCACTTTCTTTCATGCTGTGTGTCAAAATTCTCCGTCCCTATTGACACTTTTTATTGTAATCATACTTTTCCTCCGATGATATACTTTATATTTTTTCATAATCTATACCTGCATATTTTACTACCATTTATTAAATTATAAATATCATACCATGTATAAACTCTATAAATATTATCATTTTTACAATGTTTGTTGTATCCTGCGTGAAAACATATTACAGGTAATCTTGTTGATATTTTTTCTATATTTGCTACCTTATCTTCTATCATTACATCAATATTATTTTCCAAACAAATTTCTAATTTATCTTCTGAAGCAAATACAATTTTATCATAAACTATATTTTCTTGTTTCAACCAATCAATTACGATTTTTCTCATTTTTTGTCCATCTTCTGTATTTCTATCTGTTAAATATCTAGCAGTAACAATATATATTTCATTTCCACTATCTTTTAATTTTTTTATTACTTCACTTGCATACTTTCTTGATGGCTCTTTTGTAACATATTCATATAAATATTCATTCCAAAACTGACTATATAATTTATCATTAACATTAAATATTTCAGTTATTTCATATCCATCTTTATTAATTACACTTTTATTAAATTTAGAAAAGAACTTTCCTCCACAATCTAATTGCCATTGTTCTATATCAGTTAAAACTCCATCTATGTCTATTCCAATTCTCATATTAAACTCCTTTTGGTATTAAAAACTTTTTTAATTAAAATAACTTTGATAAATCTTCTATATTGCCAATTTTATCTATAAATGGAATATGAATAAAAATCATTTTACATTTCAAGTCATTTCCTTTTATATATTTAAGTCCATTAAAAAAGATGTTGTTGCAATAATAATTTCCTGCGTCTCTTGATACATCAGTTTTATAATTATTCTTTTCTAATTTTTCTTTTAATTGCGAATAATCAAAATCACTTTCATAAATTTCAGTTGTATTTTTACCAACAACTTCTATTCTAATATTATCTTGTTCTAATGGTGCTTGACCAAATGAAACAATTAAATCATAGTTATCTAATTTAATTTTCTTTTGTAATTGTTTAACACTCGTAATAAAGCTATTTCTTAAATATAATTTATTTTCATCTAAAGTTTTAATATTATCTAACAATATTTTAGATGAATTATCTTTGCCATTAAAAGCAGTATATAAAAAATATTCATTACTACATCCTAACTAAATTCACGCTTTAAAACTATTATAATTATACATTATAATACAATTTTTTTCCATACTTTCTTGAGATTACTAAATAAAATTAATTTACTAACTGTGAAATTCGTGAGTTTTTTATTTAATTAACCAGCAAAAAAGAGGAAAAATTATCAAAATAATTTAATCCTCTTTTTATATTTTTTAAATATTAGAGTGAAATTTACATCCAGCCAACAATGAATTTGTACTCTCATACAAATTATATTATTATAATTTTCATACCTCTTATTCTAATTAATCAAATAATCATACATTTTCTTTCCTATATTACCAATTAATTTTTTATTGCCTTTCTTATTATTTGAGTTGTATATAGAAACGCCGATATAAAACATTTTGTTATTAATACTTATTACTCCAACATCGTGATTTAAGTAATCAAGTACTCCAGTTTTATGAGCAAACTTTATAGGTTCAAAAATATATCTCATTATTTGGTTTTGGCAGCGTTGATTATATAATATATTTATAGCAATGTCACATAACTTTTCATTTAAAATCTTTTTATTAAATAAGAGTGTAAAAATATCCAACATATCTTTTTGGCTCATATAATTATTTAATCCTTTTTCTATAGCTTTTTCGTCTAACATATATCTTTGTAAATATGTAGATTTCACTTTTAAAACATTGGCAATATAATGATTAACATTTTCCATACCAAAATGTCTTAACAATACATTTGTTGCAGTATTATCTGATTCGATTATCATCCAATTAATTAATTCGTTTATTGAATAATTTTTTTCTCCATTCTCAAATACTTCAGTATCATATAGTATATCATTTTTTGTAACTAAAACCATATCGTTTAAATTTGCTTTTCCATTTTTAATCTCATTTAAAATCGCTAACATTATGGGTACTTTAATTATTGAAGCAGATACTAATTTTTTAGTACTATTAAAGTTATATATATCACAATCTGAATTTAATTCTTTAATTAAAATCGAAACATTTTCATTTGAATCTTCTACTAATTTTTCTATTTCTTTACTTAAATTTTTCATTTTTCAATCACCTCACCTTAGGATTATAAATATTATATGCTAAGTCATATTCAAAGTCCAGTTTTTTTACTAAACTAACCGAATTAGGATTGGCAGTGTCTTTGTCAATGGGTGCCTAAATTCTCCGTCCCCATTGACACATTGACAATCCATTGACAAAAAATTGACTAGAGCTTTTTGGGAGCCCTAGTCCAGAATTAAATCCTAAAATTTAGTCTTTAATCTCTTCAAAACGATACTTTTGAGTTGCGTTTGGATATTTTTCGTGATCAACTTCTGATAAAAACATATTTAATGGTCTTGCATAAATACCATCTTTATGATTTGTTTTACCATTATTATCCATACAATTGTAAACAACTAGTTTTTCACCTGTTTCACTGTGTACAGCCACTGTAATCACGAATGCCCTACTTCCTTTAAAGTGTTTCCACATTGTAAAAGGTTTTACTTCTCTCTCAAGCATATTCGTTCCTCCTTTAGATTGTTGCTTAAAGTTCTAACAACTTCATAATAAGTATATATTAATTGTACATTAAAGTCAAACATGTATTTTAAACTTTAATACTGTCAAAAAACACCTTTTCCATTGACACATGTTTTTTATTTTGATATATAAATAATATATAATATTATGAGAGGTAATTTTATGAATTTAGAAAATTTTAAAAGTTTTTTTACTAATGATCACTTACTTGTTATTGTTATAACATTTATTATTGTATTTATAATTCAAAAAGCTAAAAACAAAATCTTTAGTAATGCAATAAAAAGAGTTCGTTCTACTGCTCCTAAAGGATATAAGAAAAAGATTACATACCTAAAACTTACAAATCATATTATTAATTATATTGTTATAATTATTTTTATATTGTTTGTATTACAATTATTAGGATTTAATGTAAATTCTATTATAGCCGGTGTTGGAGTACTTTCAGTAATTATTGGTCTTTCTCTTCAAGATGCATTAAAAGATATTATTATGGGATTTAATATAATTGTAGATGATTATTTTTCTGTTGGTGATATATTAAAGCTTGATGATTTTGAAGGTGAAGTTATTGAGTTAGGTGTAAAATCTACAAAATTAAGAGATGTAAATAATGAAAATGTTTTGGTAATTGCAAATAGAAATATAATGCAAGCATTAAAGTTATCAGATCAATTAGTTGTTGATATTCCTCTTCCTTACGAAGAAAATACTACTTACATGGAAGAAATAATAGATACAATTATTACTGAAATTAAAAATATAGAAAATGTTAAAGATGCAAAATATGTTGGTATAAATGAATTTGCTGATTCTGCTGTAATTTACAGATTATTATTATATTGTTCTCCAGAACATAAATTGTCTGTTAAGAGATCTGCTTTAAGAATTATAAAGTTAGAATTAGATAATAGAAATATAACTATTCCTTATACTCAAATTGATATACATCAAAAATAACTATTACATGCTATTGTGCATACAAATTGCATGTGTTTACAGTAGGAAATGAGAAATTTTCCGATAAAAAATCAGCTTAAAACATATTATTTTAAGCTGATTTTTTATTTTATTCTACATAACCTATATATGGAATATTTCTATATCCACCTTCATAGTCTAATCCATAACCTAATACAAATTTATCTTCTATCTCAAAGCCCACATAATCTACTGGAACATCTATTTTTCTTCTTGATTTTTTATCTAGCAACACACATATTTTTATTGAATTAGGTTCTTTCTTTTTTAAATAATCTATTAAATAATTTAAAGTATTTCCTGTATCTATAATATCTTCTACTATTATTATATCTTTTCCTTTTACAGATTCACTAATATCTAATGCAAATTCTATATTGCCTGAAGATTCCTTTGCATTTCCATAACTACTCACTTTCATAAATTCCATTATAATATTATTTTTAATTTTTTTAGATAAATCTACTGCAAAGTAAGCGGCTCCTTTTAGTATACATACCATTACTATTTCTTTATTTTTGTAATCTTGTTCTATTTGCATTGCCAATTCTTCTATTCTATTATTTATCTTTTCTTCATTTATTAGTACTTTTATTTTTTCATTTATATTATCCATTTTATATCCCCTTTTTTAATATAACATTCTTTCATTTATAATGTCAATTATATTAAAATTTTATATAATCTAATGGATTTACATTTTCACTATCTCTTATTATTTCAAAATGTAAATGTGAATCATCAACAACTTCATATACTGCTGTATCTCCTACAGTTCCTATTGTTTGTCCTTTTTCTATTTTTTCTCCTTCTGAGACAAATTCTGTTGTTAACAAATTAGCATAAACTGTTGTATATCCTTTACTATGTTCTATTATAACTGTTAGACCATACCTAGGATCATTTTTTATTGATTTTACAGTTCCAGCTTCTGCTGCTTTAACAACTGTTGCTTTTTCAGCTTTTATATCTATTCCTAAATGTGTTATCCATTCTTTTAAAGTTTCTGAATACACCAAATTTTCTTTAGCAAATTCTCTTGAAATATCTGAACTTTCTATTGGACTTTCAAATTTAGGTTCTGTTTCCTCTGTTTTATTTGAAGATTTATCTTTTTTTTCTTCTTGTTTGCTTATATTTACCGTATTAGTTTCCTTTTTATTTTCAGAATCTTCTTTTGTATTTTCATTTTTATCTATTTCATTTTTAGACTCTTCTACTGTTTTTCCCATATTTGTACTTACTGATGTTGTATTTTCTGATATATCATTATTCATTTGTGCTAAGAATTGCGTATCTAATTTTTCTGTAGAACTTAACTTATTAGAATAAATAACAAAACTTAATATAAATGCAATAATCGCTAATACTAATATTCCTCCAACCACATAAATAAATGTATTTGAATCTGTTTTTAGTTTTTTTCTTTGCTCTCTTCTCATAAAAAGCCTCCTTGTATATTTTATATTTTTAAGTATTTCCTTTTTATGAAAATTTATACAAATTTTATTGCATATCTATTATATTTACTCCAACATAAAAATGTTTGATTATATCTTCATAATTTTTTCCTTGTTTTGCAAGAGCATCTGCACCTGTTTGGCTCATTCCTACACCATGGCCATATCCGAATAACTTCAAATTTTATATTATCTTTATCTATTGAAATTTGAAAATTTGCAGATCTAAGACCAAGTATACTTCTTACTTCCACGCCAGATAATTTTAAGTTTCCAATTTTAACTGTTACTATTCTGTTGCTTGTATCTCTTTCGTCTATACTGATGCAATTTTCATCATTGTAATCTATTTCAAATTCTTCGTGCTTTTCTTTTATTTTTTCTTTAAGTTCATCTTTTGAAATAACAACTTCTGACTTATATTGTGAATAATCTTCTTCTCCAGCTGTTTCTACAACTTGTAAATATGGATATCCTTCTCCACCCCATACATAAAATGGTATCTCTGTTTTTCCTCCACTATTTGAATGAAAAAAAGCATTTATTGGTTTTCCATTATAAGTAATTATTTTTCCTTTTGTTTCATTAACTGCTTTAATTATTTTGTTCCAATTATCTCTTGCTTCTTCCTTTTTCCATTTATTTAACCTATCTTCTTTAGATATCCATGCCTGACAACATGTACTACTATCACATATATCTGCTTCTTTATGTTTTTTAGAAACTGTTATTTTATAAATTGTATATGTTCTTGCTACTACTGCTTGAGCTTTTAAAGCCTCTATTTCGTATTTTACTGGCATTTCTGCTGAAACTACATTTGCTATGTATTCATCTAAATTCACTTCTTCTACTTGATTTGTTTTATTATGAAGTAATTTTATTTTTGAAAAATCACTATAATTATATTTTTCAACCTCGAGTTCTTCTATTTTATCTTTGTTTTCATTATTCACTGAAATACTTTTTCTCTTTACAAATATTATTGGAATTAAAAATATTATTAATACAGATATTATTATTAATACCGTCAATTTTTTCATACTGCCTCCAATTTATTTCTCATTTTTTCTAATACCTTTTTTTCTATTCTTGATACTTGTACTTGAGTAATTCCTAATATTTTTCCAACTTGACTTTGCGTTTGCTCTTTATAGAAACGAAGTAATATAATTTCTTTTTCTCTTTTATTTAGTTCTGACATAGTTTCACTTATTGATATTTTATCTATTAAAGTTCTGTATTCATCTTGTTTATTTGGTATTTTTTCTATTAGACTTCTATCCTCTGATGAATTTTCATTTGAATATATAGAATCCACAGGGTTTGTAGATTCTATTGCTGCTGCAATTTCTTCTTTTGATACTTCCAATATTTCGGCCAATTCATTAATAGAAATCTCTTCTCCTTTTTGATTTAAGTATTGCTTTTGTATTTGTTTTATTTTTATTGTTAATTCTTTTATTTGCCTACTTACTTTTATAATTCCGTCATCTCTTATAAATCTTTTTATTTCTCCTAATATATATGGAACTGCATAAGTTGATAATTGTACATCTAAATTTGTATCAAATCTTTTAATAGCTTTTATTAAACCTATGGTTCCTATTTGATATAAATCCTCTGATTCATAGCCTCTTCCAGTAAATCTTTTTACAATGTTCCAAACTAAACCTGAATTATTAGTTATTAGTTTTTCCATTGCTTCTTCGCTTCCTGCTTGCGCTAGTTTTATATTTTGAATATTATCATACATATATGTAACCTCTTTCTATTTCTAGGCTGTTGTACATATATTTTCTTCATTATTTATTTTATCTTTAGATTTTTTTACTATTTTTTTCATTGTAATTTTTGTGCCTAAATTTAATACAGATTCAATATTTAATTCGTCCATAAAGCTTTCCATAATTGTAAAGCCCATTCCTGACCTTTCTAAATTTGGTTTTGATGTGTATAGTGGTTCTTTTGCTAATGCAACATCTTCTATTCCTTTCCCTGTATCTGATATTTCTATAATTATGCTGTTATCTTGCAAGTAACTATGTATTTTTACTATTCCTTGTGTATCTTCATACCCATGTATAATGCAATTTGTTACTGCTTCTGACACTGCCGTTTTTATGTCTGCTATTTCTTCTATAGTTGGATCTAATTGTGAAGCAAATGCTGCTACTGCAATTCTTGCAAAAGCCTCATTTGATGATTTGCTTAAAAACTCTAGACTCATTTCATTATCATATTTTGTTAACATGTTGCAACCTCCTCCTTTTTTACTGGTATTAGTCTTATTATTCCACTCATTTTTAATATTTTATATACTGCCTCATTTACATTAATTATTTCTACCTTTGCTCCTAATGCTACTGCATTTTTATATCTTCCTAATACTAATCCTATTCCTGCACTGTCCATAAAAGAAACTTTATTAAAATCAAATATAATTTTTCTAGGAATATATCTTTCAATTTCATAATCCGCTCTCCTCCTTATTTTTTCTGTAGTATGATGGTCTATTTCTTCTGTAAATTGAATAACCAATGACTTGTCCTTTTTTACATAGTTAATATTCAACCTCAAACTCCTCCTTTTTTATTTAATAAAAAAATTATAACTCTAATGGTAATTTTTTCCAATAGCGAATTTGTAGAAGTTTTAGCGAAATATAAGAACTTTTCGACATTATTTTTAGTTTCAAACAATTACGGGCGGACACAGGGTTCCGCCCATACATATATATTATTCATTTTTAATTTTTCATTATTAATTATTCACTTTGTTTTTGCGGCGGATACGTGGTTCCGCCCATACATATAATTTAATTAATAGTGAATGATGAATAATTAAAAATTAATAATTTATAGAGTTCAGACTATTTTGAGACTTTTTGGGAAAATTAGGGCCCGACAGCCCTTTGAGGCATACGGATTACTCCTTGTCTTGGAGGGTCTAATTTGGAAAGAAAGTGCTCAAAATGTAGGCTGAATATTTTTAAAGCTTCTCTTCGTAGCACGGGCGGACATATTTAATTTTATATTTCCATTTGACTACTTAGAAAACCTGCTGCTGATTGTGCTACCTTTACTTCTGTTTCATTCATTTTTTTGTTTTGATCTTTTGCAAGTAATATTACACTACCTATTACATCACCTTGAGAAATTATTGGGTATATAACTTGTGAATTAAATTTTCTTTCTTGATTGTCATTTTTAGTTATAGGTAAATACATATCATTATTTTCATTACTTGTGTATATTTCTTTATCATCCATTAATTGTTCTAATTCTTTTGATATGCTTTGCTCTAAAAATTCTTTTCTTGCTCCTCCTGCTACTGCAATTACACTATCTTTATCTGTAATACATGCTATATGCCCTGTTGTTTTTGCAAGTGTTTCCGCATAATCAGATGCAAATTCGGAAAGCTCTCCTATTGGTGAATATTTTTTTAATATTACTTCTCCTTCTCTTCCTGTAAATATTTCTATTGGATCTCCTTCTTTTATCCTCAAAACTCTTCTTATTTCCTTTGGTATTACTATTCTACCTAAATCATCTATTCTTCTTACAACTCCTGTTGCTTTCATATTTTTCCTCCTATTTCAAATAAATATCATATTTGTATTATTTGAAAAAAAAGAAAAAATATGCACAAAAAAACTTTTTTGTGCATATTTGCTTTATTCTAATCTTTTTTATTACCTAAGAATGGAGTTTTATATTTATCTAATATAACTCCTAATGTTTTTGAGAAATCTTTTAACATTACAAGTTTTATACTATTATCTTTTGACTTTGTATAGTCATCTATAATTTGTTTTAATTGCCTAATATTAGCCATTTCTGGTTCTATTTGATCTGTATATAAATTAGCTCTATTTAATAACTTTTCTTTTATTGTTACAATGTCTTCATTGCTAACACATGATATTCTTTGGAACATTTGAAATGGATCATAATATTTAAATATTGGTTCTTTCATACATTCTTTATCAAATCTATCATAAAATAGTTCCATTTTCATAGGAATACACTTAAATATTTCTTCTGCTTTTTCTTTATATGCTTTTGCTTTTAAATTTGCATTTAATTGATTAAAATGATTTAGTATTTCTTCCATATCTTGATCATGCTCTATTATTGCAATTTTATCTAATTCATCATTTATATTTTCACAATAATTTGATGTAAGTGCAGATGCATTCATTCCGTTGAAAGAATAACATCTTTATTGTTTTAATATCATATTTTATTAAATTTTTCTTACAAAAATAATTAAAATATCCAAACAATTTTACCATATCTATTAAACTTATCTTTCCAGTTTTTAATGTCTCTATTATTTCGTCTATAACACTTTCGAATTCATCATCATCTATTTTCCAATATTCTTCTGTTAGCAATCTTTTATATCCTGGAAGTTTTGCAACATCTACAGTTTTTCTTATTATTTCCATATTTGCTTTAAATGTTTTCATATCAAATATTCTAGTTCTAACATAAATTTCTATGAATTTAAAGAATCTATATTCTGGTTTAAAATTGTAGTAATAGTTATTATCAAATTCTTTAATATAAAATTGTCTATTATCCATTAATACTCTAGAAGAAACTAGAATTGATTTATATTCTTCATTATCTTTGATATTTATAAATTTATCTTTAGTTATTTTTCCTGCTTTAATTTCGAAAGAAACTGCTATTGTAAAAATCAACATAGTTTTTAGAACCATTTGATTTGTATTTGGATAGCTTTTGTTTACCATATCAAATATTTTCTTAAAATCATTTAGTGCATGTTTTAAAATTCTTAAGTTTCGTGTTCCACTTTTATTAAATGTGTTAACAATTACTCTTGTATTCTCTCTTAAAAATCTTATTAATTCTGTATCATTTTCATATCTCATTAATAATCCATTTATTATATATGAAAATTCTGGTGCATATTCAAATGTTTCTCCAATTAATTTTTCTTTTATTCTTTCATAGTCATTTGCTTTATCAAAAACATATTCTATTGTGTCTTGTATCTTCTCCACCATAGGTTTATCAGACACTTTAGTTAAATCGCCTTCTTTATCTAAAAGATATGTAGCAATAAATGTTTTCATTTCTAGATTGCTACTTTTTAATTTAGTAGCAAGTTCTTTTTCATTACAAATAATAATTGTTTTTATATGATCATGCTCAACAAAGTTATTTATATAACCTAAAATATCTATAACATCAACATTAGCTCTTTCTAGGTCATCAAAACATAATATTTTATCGTCTGTTGAAAAGAAGTCTGCATAATTAATTCTATCTCCGTTTTGGGTAACTCCAAAGAAATTAGCCATATCTAGACCTGTTTTTGCATATTCTGGTATATTAGATTGGTTATGACTATTCATAAATTTCTTTAAGTTTTTGTCCATTAATTGTGTTGTTTCAATAAATATTTTTTTACTTATTTCTTCTAGATTAGATATACCATATAAAGACATATAAATTGTTGTATATTGCTTTCCATTTATATGCATTGTTTCTATTTTATTTCTAATTTTATGATTCCAAAAATATGTTTTTCCGCTTCCCCATTCACCATTAATCATAATGGCATAATCTGTATAATCTGATCTAACATAGTCTAAAATACTTTCAACTAATTCCTCCATTTTAACTTCCTTTCTTATAATTTATTTTAATCTTTTGCAATCGTAATAACATCTACTAATTTTACATCTGCTTTTCTTAGTATTTTACAACATTCATTTACTGTGTTTCCTGTTGTAAAAATATCATCTAATAATATAACTTTTTTATTTTTTAGTTTATATTCATTTTTTAAATAATATGCTCCAATAACATTTTGTTTTCTTTCTGATTTTCCCTTGGTACTTTGAGGCTTATTGTTTATTTTTTTTATTAAAATTTTAGTTTCGCATTTTAAGCCATCTATGGATTTTGCTATTTCTGTAGCTAATAATTCACTTTGATTATATCCTCTTTCTAGCTTTCTTATTCTATGTATTGGAACTGGGATTATTATATCATAACTTTTTAAAATTTCACAAATTTTTTTATTTTTTAACAGAAAATTTACAAAACCTTTATATTTATAATTTTTTTCTCTGAATTTATATTTTATTAATGTATCTTTTATTATTCCATCATATTTAAAAAGATATATATGTTTTCTAAAATATTTATTGTTATATTTATTAGTTTTAAATTTAGCTATTTTATTTAACTTTATTTTACATTTAGGACATATATAGTCATCACATATTTTATCACAAAAGCAACATACATTTGGATAAAGCAAGTTTAAAAAAATATTAAGAATTTTTTCTATATTCAATTTGTTTCCTTTCTTATAAATAATTTTTAATTTGGGGATTTTTTTAGAATAAATTTATTTTAGTGGGCAGACAGAAATGTCCGCCCAGATTATATTGATACAAGTTTATATTTTAATCCTGTATTTCTTTTTTTATTATCAAAATTTGCTATCATATTTTCTATTACAGAACTACCTCCTATTATAATTAAAAGTTTCTTTGCTCTAGTAATAGCTGTATATAATAGATTTCGTGTTAATAACATAGGTGAGTTTGATGCTATAGGTAATATAACTACATCAAACTCGCTTCCTTGAGATTTATGTACTGTAATAGCATATGCATGTTCTATTTGATCTAGTTCTTGAAATGTATACCATGCATGTTTATCGTCATCATATTTTACTTCCAACTGCTTTTCTTGCTCATTTATTTGTGCTATTGTTCCAAATTCTCCATTAAATATTCCGCTTCCATATTCAAAAACTGGCTCATGTCTTTCCCAATAGATATCATAGTTATTTTTTATTTGCATTACTCTATCGCCTTGCCTAAATATTGTGTTTCCACTAATCTTTTCTTTTTTATTATCTGATTTTGGATTTAACTCTTGTTGTAAATATCTATTTAATTCTCTGGTTCCTATCATTCCTCTTTTGCTAGGAGTAATTACTTGTATATTGGAGAAAAAATCATAATTGCCATAATTTTTCAATCTATCTTTGCATAAACTTAAAATGTTATATAATATTTTATCTTGATTATATTCATTTATATAGAAAAAGTCTTCTTTTAAAGTTTTGTCTTCTGTTTTAGTTATTAATTTTTCACCTTTATTTACACTATGTGCATTTAGTATAATTTTACTTAATGCTGCTTGTCTAAATATTTTGTCTAGTCTAACTGTTTCAAATCTTTTAGAATCTATTATATCTTTTAGTACACTTCCTGGTCCTACTGATGCTAATTGGTCCACATCTCCAACTAATACTAATTTAGTTCCTAAATAAATTGCTTTTGTTAAATAGTTCATAAGAAAAATATCTACCATTGACATTTCATCAACAATTATAATATCTGCATCTATTGGAGCTATATCATAGTCTATGTTTTCTTTTCCAAATTCATCTTGTATTTTTCCAATTTCTAATAACCTGTGTAATGTTTTAGCTTCGTTTTTTGTTGCTTCTTCCATTCTTTTTGCTGCTCTTCCAGTAGGTGCACACAAAGCAACTTTTTTTCCTTTTTCTTTATATAAATCTATTACAGTTTTTATAATGGTAGTTTTTCCTGTTCCAGGACCACCTGTTATTACACATACATTATTTTCATTTATTATTTTTATTGCTTCTAATTGCTTTTCTGATAATTCTATATCTGATTTTTTTTGTATTAATTTTAACTCTTTATTTAAGTTTGTTATATGTTTTGTATTTTTAGCATTATTTAATACAAATAATCTTTCTGCTACATTTTGTTCTGCTTTATAATATGGATACAAATATACCCACTCTTCATCTTCTCTTTTTTCTATTACTATTTTTTCGCTTGCTCTTAAATTTGATATTTCTGCTTCTATTAAATCTTTATCTACATTTAATAAATTTTGAACAAATTCTAATAGATTTGGTTTTAATACACAGGTATGACCATTATAAGTTATAATGGTTAAACTATATTTTATTCCATTAGATATTCTTTCTGGATTTGTATAATCCATTCCTAAATCTAATGCCATTTTATCTATTTGTTTAAAATCAATTTCTCTTACTAAATCTACTAAAAGATATGGATTATTTTCTATTTTATTAATAGTGTCTGTTCCTAATTTTTTATAAATACCTTGCGCTGCACTTGCTGGTATTCCAAATTTATCTAGGAATCCCACAATTTGCCATAATTCTAAATTCTCACAAAATTCGTTTCCCATACTTTTTGCTTTTTCTTTAGTTATTCCTTTTATTCTTGCAAGTTTTTCTGGTTCAAATTTAAATACTGATATTGTTTCTTCTCCAAACTCTTTTATTATTTTGTTTGCAGTTATTGGCCCTATTCCTTTTATATTTCCGCTTGCTAAATATCTTTCTAATGCATCCAGTGTTTGTGGCATTATCTTTTCAAATGTATCTATTCTAAATTGTCTTCCATATTCTTGATGAGTAACAAATTTTCCCTCTAGTTTTACATTATCTCCAACATTAATAAAAGGTAAATATCCAACAACAGTAAAAACCTCTACATCTGTTTCTAAATTTGCAATAGTATAACTATTTACTTCATTTCTATAAATAATATCTACAATTTCACCTGTTAAGCTCACAATTTATCTCTTTTCTTTAATTTTTAATTTATTATATATTTTTGTTATTTAAAAAGCAAGTTTATACGGCTTTGATTTCTATTAAAATATATTTTGAATATTAAATTTCTCTTTATTTTCTATATGCTGTAAAATAAATATTGTTGTATCTATTTCCATTGTATATTCTTCATATTTTTCACTTTTTATGTCTGCTCTTAGTTTTGTAAGTTCTGTTTCCACCTTTTCTAGTTCATCATGTTCTATATAATACGCTAGTATATGATAGTGCTTTTTCCAGTTTGCAAATATATCATCGATTTTGTTTTCTGCTATTTTATTTTCTTGTATATCCAACTTTAAATTATCTAAACTTCTTGATAACTCATCACAGGCATAAGATGTATAATTATTAGTAATTATGTCTAAACTAAATATTAAAATTAAAATAATAACAGTAACAATTAATTCTTTATACATTTTTATTCTCCTTTTTTTGACAAAAAATTTCATTCTTTCCATCAATTGTTGCTAATAATATTTCTTCTGGAGTTGCATTTAAGTCTTTTAGCTGTTTTTTTAACCAATTATAATCTTTGCCTAATTTTTTTAAGTTTTTATACATAACTTTTCCATCTACAACTAAATCATATGGTAATCCTTCATATTGTGCTTGTATTCCCATATCTGATAGAGTTAAATTCTTTTTATCTGGTTTTTGAATTACTGTTACTTCTCCATTTGTTTCTAATATGGCATACTCCACATCTGAAATGTTAAAAACATTGTTTCCTCTTAATCTTTCTTGCAATTCGTTTACTGTAAATCTTTCTTTTCGTAATACTCTTTCATCAATTTTCCCTCTATATATTAAAATTGATGGTTTGCCACATATTATCTGCCTCATTTTTATACTTTTAATATTTATAAATGATATAATCATATGCATAAATAGCATTCCTAAAATAGGTATAATCCCATTTGTAATAGGAATTCCTAGTTCTGTCATTGGTACTGATGCCAAATCTGCTATCATAATAGATATTGCAAGTTCGAATGGTTGTAATTGACCAATTTCTCTTTTTCCCATTAATCTCATTACTATTAATACTATTAAATATAAAATTATTGTTCTAATAAAAGTTATTAGCATATTTTTCTCCCAACTCTATGTATTTTATAAATTTTATTTTCTTCAAAATTTATAAAAATATTCCTTTATTTTTATTTAGTATATTTTTTTATATTTTTGTTAAAAATATATTTGTAACTAAATATTTAGTACAAAAATTAGATGTTATTAGAGTTTTTACTCGAGGAGGTTTTTATGTCTAATAATCAAGAAAATGCTCGCTTGCATACTAATCAAACCTCTACCTTTGGGCAAATTGTTGGAAGACTAGTTGCTGCAGCAGTAGTTCTTGCAATTACAGCTTTTTTTACACCTGGATTTTCAATAAATAATATTTGGACATTAGCAATTGCTGCTATTGTACTTACAATTATAGATTATTTAATAGTAAAATTTACAGGTTTACAGGCTGCTCCTTTTGGTAAGGGATTTGTTGGTTTCGTTTTAGCTGCAGTCACTTTATATGTGACACAGTTCTTTGTGGCAGGATATTCAATATCTTGGATGGCAGCTATTATTGGGGCTGTTATTTATGGTATAGTTGATTATATTATACCTGGAGACCAACAAATGTAGTTCTTCATCATAATACTTTTGTATAATAAAAATGCTATTATACAAAAAAGAAAAGGCTTTTTCTATCAAGCCTTTTCTTTTTTTATAGTTAACAGTAAAAATTCTCCTACTATATATTTATTTTTAATTTTTTTAAAATAATGGTGGTCTTTCTCCTGGTCTACCTGGTCCCATTGGTGGTCTTGGTGGTCTTGGCGGCATTGGTGGCCTAGGAGGTACTGGTGGTCTATTTCCCCCTGTTAATTCTCTTAAAAGTAAAATTTTTATTAAATCATTTAGCAAAAAATTTCTTTGCCTTTTTTCTTCTAAGTTATTATTTGTATATCTTATATTTTTATGTTTTGTTTGCATATTTCTTGTTTCTTCTTGCATTTCTTCCTTTTCTAAATTATCATATATTTCATTTGTAAGATTTTCTACTAATTCTTCTGTTATTTCTCCTGTTATATATAAACAGGATTTACATACCATTGGATATACAATTTTATATATATCTGGATAATACTCGTCTAGAGAATTGCCATCACTTCTTCTGTATGTATTAATATTTGTATCTAAATCTATGTTGTTTTCCATTAGATTATATCCCAATAAATTATTAATATATTCCTGGTAAGAATAATTATACATAAAAAAACCTCCTAATATATTTTGCTATATATTATGAGGTTTTTTATTTATTTGTGATTAAACTCTTTTATTTTATAGCTCATTTACTAGTTCTTTAAATTTATTTCCTCTTTCTTCAAAGTTTCTAAACAAATCAAAACTTGCACTTGCTGGAGAAAATAAAACAATTTGCCCTGGCTTTGCTACTTTTCTTGCAACTAAAACTATATTTTTAAATTCATCACACATATATATTTTTATATCTTTTCCTTGCTTTTCTGCTTCTGCTTTAACGCAATCAAATATTTTAGGTGCAGTATCTCCTATTAAAATTAAGCTATCGACTTTTTCTAATATTGGCTTTGCAATTGGTGTATAATCTAAGTGTTTGTCATAACCACCAGCAATTAAAACTATTCTCTCATCAAATGATTTTAGTCCTGCAATTGTTCTTGTAGGGCTAGTTCCTATTGAATCATTGTACCATTTTACTCCATCGATTTCTCTTATAAATTCTAATCTATGTTCTACTCCTTTAAACTTTTGAATTGTTTCAACAGAGGCTTCTACATCTACTAATTCTTTAGTTGCCGCAATTGCTGCACAAATATTTTCATAATTATGTGTTCCTCTTAATGCTATATTATTAACATTTAATATGTGCCTTCTTAATTTATCATTGCATTCTTTTATGATATTATCATCTAAAATAACACCATCATTTAGTTTTGATTTGCTACTAAAATATACTACCTTTCCATTTGCTTCTTTAGCTGCTGCTCTTGTAATTGGATTATCATAATTTAATACAACAATTCCGTCTTTATTTTGATATTTAAATATATTTTTCTTTGCTTCTATATACTCTTCATATGAACTATGTACATTTAAATGATTTGGAGAAATATTTGTAATTACTGAAATTTGTGGGCTGATTTCCATCCCCATTAATTGAAAACTACTAAGTTCTAAAACAACAATATCCTCCGGTTTCATTTCTTCTAGCTTTGTAAATAGTGGTGTTCCAATATTTCCTCCTAAAAAACATCTATATCCATTTGCTTTTAAAATTTCGTATATCAAAGTTGTTGTTGTTGTTTTTCCGTCGCTTCCTGTTACTCCTATTACTTTTCCTGGACAAAGTTTCATAAGCATTTCTATTTCTGAGGTAACTATTGCTCCTCTTTTAGCTTCTTCTTGTAATTCTGGAACAGTTGGTAAACAACTTGGTGATCTAAATATTATATCAAACCCTTTTAGTTTAGATAAATTATTTGGTCCTAATGAAAATTCCATTGCATAATCTGTTATTTTTTTCATTGTCTCTTTTGGAATATCTTCTATATTTTTACTATCAAATACTGTAACTTTAGCTCCTACCTTATGCATATAGTCTAGTAGAGGTAAATTACTTACTCCCAAGCCGATGATTGCAACTTTTCTATTTTTTAAATATTCATTTAGTTCTATTAGTTTTTTATTAACATAACTCATATTTATTCCTCCAAACTATACTTTTAACTTTTCTTTTTTATCTAAGTATTTTAATATTTCATTAGTAGATTCTTTTACAGATTTGCACTCTGTTACATCTACTTTTATTGTATTAGGATATATTTTATAAAAACCTGCTATTTTTTGCAATATATCTCTTTTTATAATATTATTTTTTACTTCTATTGTTTTATTTTTTTCATTATATTGTATGCATTTTCTTTTAACTCGTTCATTTAATGATGCTGTTATAAAAAAATGATAATCAATATGTGGATAGATTTTCATTATAGATCTACCAGATACTATAACATTGTGATTTTTTTTCAATTCGTCTATTAAATCTTTTGAATATTCAAAAAGCTTGGTATTATCTGCAATTCCACCAACAATTGATACAGCTAAAGAAGATGCTTTCGATTGCAAATCTTCTTCATTTGCTTTTTTACCATCTATATAAACAATAGATTCCCTATTTTCTATTTTTATTTCTATATTCAAATCATCCATATATTTTTTTATATCTATATTTTTAGTTAGTTTTCTTAATTTGAATAAATTACTTTCTTTTTTTAGCAACATATATACAATTGCTCTATATAAGTTTCCACCATTTAATAAAACTGCATCTTCATCCATTTTTAACAATTCTCTACAGATGCTTGTTTTACCAGCTCCAACTAGTCCTTCTATACCTATTACTTTTCCCATAATGCAAAAAAAATCCTTTCTTATGTTAAATATTATATCTCTAATATAAAAAAAAATCTAGCATTTGCTAGATTTTATTTAGTTTTATATTATATAAAATATTTTTAATTATTTTTTGTATATGTTTCGTCGTCAAGCTCTAAAACATTTTGACTAGTAAATTTTCCTATTACTTTACCATCACTGTTATATGCTATATTATTTATTATATAATATATATCTTCTGCCTCTTTTCCATCTTTCCATTCATTGTTTTCAAATATTTGCTCTACTACTTTTTTATCTGTTGAATTAAATACATATCTTGAATTCCCATCACTGTTAGTAAATATGCCGTCTATGTATTTAAACCCAGCATCTGATTTAATTCCTGCAATATATTCATATACTTGTCCATCTTCTTGCCAATTAACAAACAGTATAGTATTGATTATTTTATTATCTTCATATATATTCTCATATCTATAATCATCTGCATCATTATCTTTAGTGTATATCATATTTTTTTGTGTATCAATTGTAAATTCGTTGGTTTCTGTAATTTGACCATCTTTTATTGTTGTTATTTTATTGTCTTTTATTTCATAATATATACCTGAAGCCGTATTTCCATTTTCATAATACTTTCCAGTTAAATCAACTGTTTGCTTATTATTTAAACTTGACATTATTTTAGCAACATCATTTAATTTTCTTGTTTTGTCATTTTTAGCTTTTTGATAATCTTTCACACTTTCATTAGCAAATGTTATTATTTTATGATCTGTTAAAATTTTTATTGATACTATTGCTAAAATCAAAAGCACAATTATAGTTATAATAAGCGCAAGTAATGTTATTCCCTTTTAAGTATTTCTCTTAAATAATGTGTGAACAGAGGCCTCCGCTCGAACATATATACTAAACTATATAATTACATCCTTTGGTATGTTTGCTATTTTGATCAAATTGTGCTATAATAATATTTAATTAAATTATTGGAGGATGATACTTATGTCCACAAACAAAAAAAATGCCAAACTTCTCGCAAAAACTCTCACAAGATATTCTGGCTTTAGGGCTGGAGTGAAAAAAGAAAATGGAGAATATTTTGTGTGTTTCAAAATGCATGCAAAAGATCTTTCTCTTAAGAAAATTCTCTCTATCAGCCATTATCATAGCCGTTTATTAGAAAGAAATCCCGAATTTCGGGATATCCAGGTTAGGATAGAGTAGATCCGTTGGAGACCACTAAGTGGTTTCCTTTTTTTTTGCAAATAATTTTATTTAATAAATATTTTACTACATTTTTTCATTTTTTATTATTTAGTACTTGTATTTCTACTCTTTTTGATATATTATTTAAATAATATTATTTATTTTTACTAAGGAGGATTTGGGTTAATGCCAAAGAGTACAAAAGATACTAAAGAATTAAAAGAAACTAAAATAAAAAAAGCTAGTACTACCGCAAAAAAAACTACTACTAAAAAAACTACAAAACCTAAAAAAGCAGCTTCTAGTACTAAGTCAAGTAATAAAACAGCTAAATCAAAAACTACAACTTCTGCTAAAAAAAGTACTACAAGTTCTAAAAAAACCTCTACCACAAAAGTTAGTACTAGAAAAAAGAAATTAGATAGCCCTATACTTGCAGAGTATTATGATTTACCATACCGTTATAATGAAACTATTGTAAAAATCTTATATCAAACACCTCAAATATTGTTTGTATATTGGGATATTTCTGATACTGATAGAAATAGATTGGTGGAAAAATATGGTGAAAACTTTTTTGCTAATACTAGACCAATTCTAAAGGTTTATAATTTAACTAAAAATTATAGTTTCGAGGTTGAAATTAATGACTTTGCCAATAGTTGGTATATAAATGTAGATGATGCTAACTGTAATTATAAAGTTGAACTTGCTAGAAAAGTTATTGAAAATACTAATACAGATAATTATATATATGTTTCTTCTTCTAACCAAATAGAATTTCCTAATGACCATATTCTTTTAGAGGAACTTCCAGATAATATACATTTTAAAAATATTAAAACTAATAAAGTTACAACAAAAAATATTAGCACAATGAGATTAATTGGTATTAATAAATTCTACAATATTTATGACTTTTATAATAAACTTTATAAAGAAGATCTTTTAGATGAATTAAAAAATAAGAAAATAACTAATTTTACTTCATCTTGGAGTTAAATTTAACACATATAACTTAGGCAGGCATTTATTACCTGCCTAAACAATTTTAAATTAAGGAGTTACAAATGAAACAAATAAACGGATATGTTAGCTTTGTATTACATGCTCATTTACCATTTGTTCACCATCCAGAAAGTGAAGATTATTTAGAAGAACAATGGCTTTTTGAAGCGATGAGCGAAACTTATATACCATTATTACTAAATTTCAAAAAATTAGAAGATGAACATGTTGATTTTAGAATAACTATGTCTATGACACCACCTCTTCTTTCTATGTTAGATAGTAAATTATTACAAGAAAGATATATAAAATATTTAAAAACACATATTGAACTTTGCAAGAAAGAATTAGAAAGAACTAAAGAAGATAAAAGATTAAATGATTTATCTAAATACTATTTAGATAGATATTCAAATGATTTACACATTTTTAAAGATGTATATAATTGTAATTTAATAAATGGCTTTAAACATTTCCAAGATATAGGTGTTTTGGAAATTATAACATGTGGCGCAACACATGGTTTCTTCCCTATTTTATTCGTAAATGAAAAAACAGTTAAAGCTCAAATTGCTGTTGGAGTTCAAACTTATGAAAAATATTTTGGAAGAAAACCTCGCGGTATTTGGCTTCCAGAATGTGGTTATGTTCCTGAAGCTGATAAATATTTGAAAGAATTTGGAATTGAATATATTATTACAGAAACTCACGGTATTTTATATGCTAATCCTACTCCTATATATGGTACATGTGCTCCTATTGTTTCTCCTGATGGAGTTGTAGCATTTGGTAGAGATTTAGAATCTTCTCGTCAAGTTTGGAGTTCAATTAATGGTTATCCTGGTGACTATAATTATAGAGAATATTATCGTGATATAGGATATGATGCTCCATATGACTATATAAAACCATATATTGCTTCTAATGGTGCTAGGGTACCAACAGGTATTAAGTATTATAGAATTACTGGTAAAGACTGTCCAAAGGATTATTATAATCCAAGATGGGCTTTAGACTCTGTAGAAAAACAAGCCGGTCACTTCTTTGATTGTAGAAACAAACAAATCAATGATGTTGCCCCACTTATGGATGTTCCACCTATTATATTATGTCCTTATGATGCTGAACTTTATGGACATTGGTGGTATGAAGGTCCTTTATGGCTTTATACTTTATTTAAAAAAATTTATTATGATAATTGTAATTTTGCTTTGATAACACCTGGTGAATATATAGATAAATTCCCTGAAATGCAAGAATCTAGACCTTGTCGTTCTAGCTGGGGAGCTAATGGTTATAATGGTGTTTGGCTAAATCAAACAAATGATTATATTCACAGACACTTGCATAAAGCCGGTGATAGAATGGTAGAACTTGCTCACCTTTTCCCTAATGAGAAAAATGAGCTAAAAAAATTATCTTTAAACCAATGTGCTAGAGAATTGCTTTTAGCTCAAAGTAGTGATTGGCTATTTATAATCACAAATGGTACAATGGTAGATTATGCAAAAAAAAGAATTAAAGATCATATAGGTAGGTTCACTAAATTATATTATTCTCTTATTAATGATAATTTAGATGAAAAATCTTTAAATGATATAAATTTAAAAGATCCTATCTTTCCTGATATTAATTATATGATTTATTATTAATATTAAATTTTATCTTAACATATAAAAGTCTCTTTGAATAAAATAATGTATATCTAAAAAGTTTTTAGTAGATACTATATTAAAAATAAGGAGGCTTTTTTCTTTTATGAAATCTCTATGTATAAAAACTAATAATAAAATTATTATTGACTATCTACTAAATGAATTTCAAAATATAAATATTAATGAAACATATATAACTTTAAAAAGCTTCAAACACTTTTCAAATATTATTTTGCATTGCAAAATTGATAACAATACACTTTTTATCAATACTATTTCCAATATTTTAACAAAAACAATAATATATTTCTACGAAAAGCAAATCATAAAGAACTCTATTAATTTAAATTATTTTTATTTTAATTCTTTAGAAAAACAGGAAATTGTAAAAAACACTTTAGAAATATTAAATAATTATGATACTGTTAAATTAAAATATGATTTACTAAATAACACTATTTTTGAACACTTATTAAACCATAAATCATTATACTTAAATGCTTTTATTAATTTCAGATTAAATAACTATTTAAAATTAATTGAAGAAAAAATAGATCTTGCTGTTAATCAATTTTTAATTAATAAAGAATATTTAGAATTTGTTAATATTCTAAAACTTTATATAAATTCAGAATCTGTTTATTCTCAAACTAATCATTTACATCTAATTTATAAAAATGGCAATTCTACTATAATAGATGATAATAATAATGTTATTTCTTGCAATGACAATATAACTAAGGCAAAGTATATATCTGATATTTCTTTTTCCTCCAATGATTTAGCATTGAATACTTTATTAAATTTATTACCCAAAACCATTACTATACATTTAATAGATGAATATTGTGATGAATTTATCAATACTTTGAAACTAATTTTTAATGATAGAATAAGAATATGTAAGGATTGTAATATTTGTAACTTGTATAAATACAAGCAAAGCAATCAAAAATAGTCTTAAGATTACCTCTTAAGACTATTTTTCTTATTTGTTATAACCTGGTTTTCCCAATAGTGTAAACATATTTTTCTTGTATTCTTCTACTCCAGGTTGATTAAATGGATTCACTCCTAATATTTTTCCAGACATTGCACATGCTAATTCAAAGAAATATATTAGTTCTCCAATTGTTTCTTCTGTTAATTCTTCTATATTAATTAAAATATTTGGTACTCCACCTTTAGTATGTGCCATTATTGTTCCTTCCATTGCCTTTTTATTAATCTCATCTAAATTTTTATCTACCAAATAATTTAATCCATCTAAGTTATCTTCATCGGCTTTTATTGTAATGTCTTCTTCTGCTTTTTCTATATTAATAACCGTTTCAAATAAATTTCTTCTTCCTTCTTGAATATATTGTCCCATAGAGTGTAAATCTGTTGTAAAGTCAACTCCTGCTGGGAATATACCTTTTAAATCTTTTCCTTCACTTTCACCATATAATTGTTTCCACCACTCTATAAAATAATGTAGTTTAGGTTCATAATCAACTAATATTTCTATATCTTTATCATCTAAGTAAAGTAGATTTCTATATACCGCATACTGATAACATTCATTATATTTAATACTACTATCTGAGTATTTATCTTGAGCTATTTTTGCTCCCATCATAAGTTTATCTATATTAATTCCTGCTGTTGCTATTGGTAAAAGTCCTACTGCTGTTAAAACAGAATATCTTCCACCTACATTATCTGGAATAACAAATGTTTCGTATCCTTCTTCTGTAGCTAAAGTTTTTAATGCTCCTTTTTCTTTATCTGTTGTTACATATATTCTTTCTTTTGCTTTTTCTATTCCATATTTATTTTCTAATATTTCCCTGAATATTCTAAAAGCAATAGCTGGTTCTGTAGTAGTACCAGATTTTGAGATAACATTAATAGAGAAGTCTTTATTTCCTATTAATTCTATTAAATCTAGAATATATCTTGGGCTCATGTTATTACCTGCATATAAGATTCTAGGTGTATTTCTTTTTTCAAAATTATAAAAGCTATTAGTAAGTGCTTCTATTACTGCTCTTGCCCCTAAATAAGACCCACCAATTCCAATTACAACAAGTATTTCGGAATCTTTTTGTATTTTTTCTGCAGCTGCTTTTATTCTTTTAAATTCTTCTTTATCATAATTCGTTGGTAATTCAAGCCAACCTAAAAATTCTTTATCATTATCTTTATTTTTCTGAAATTCATTATGGATTCTAATAACATCATCATTATATTTTAGTACCTCTGAAGTTGGCACCCCTGTATTAGAAAAGTCTACCTTTAATTTAGACATAAAAAATTCCTCCTCTTCTTATGTTTAATTATATGATATATTTTATACAATATTGCAATTTCAGTCAACCTTTTAGATAATTAATTGATGTACAAAGTTATTATTTTATCTGCATTATTGATACTGCTATTGTAAAGTATATTAAAATTGAACATGTGTCTACTATTGTTGTTATTAATGGTGCTGCCATTATTGCTGGATCTAATTTTAGTTTTTTTGCAAGCATTGGCAACATACATCCCAACATTTTAGCAAGAGTTACTGTTCCTATTAAAGTTAATCCTAGTACAATTGCTAATTTCAAATCTTTATATTGAATCATTATTCTAAGTCCATTTACTAGTGCTAATGCAATTCCTACTAATAATGCTACTCTTATTTCTTTCCATACAGCTTTAAAGAAATCAGATAATTTTATTTCATCTATTGCCATTCCACGAATAATCAATGTTGAACTTTGTGAACCACAATTTCCACCAGTTCCCATAATCATTGGTATAAAAGATACTAGTACAGGTAGTACTGCAAATGCTTGTTCATAATGTGTTAGAATTGCTCCTGTTACAGTAGAAGATATCATTAATAATAATAACCATAATATTCTATTTTTAGCATGTTTAAATACTGATGTTTTAAAATATGAATCTTCACTTGGTGTAATAGCTGCCATTATTTCAAAGTCTTCTGTATTTTCTTCTTGTAATACATCCATAGCATCATCTACTGTAATAATTCCTACCAATCTATCTTCTTTATCTACAACTGGCAATGCTACTAAATCGTATTTATCAAATTTTTTAGCAACTTCTTCTTTATCTTCTAATGTATTTACTGTAACTACATTAGTTTCCATTATATCTTTTATTAATGTGTTTTTTTGAGCTATTAATAGTTCTTTTACATCTACAATTCCAACTATCTTTCTACTTGTGTCTAATATATAGCATGTGTAAACTGTTTCTTTGTCTAAAGCTATTTTTCTTATTTTTTCAAAAGCTTCTTCTACTGTCATATTTATTTTTAAGTCTGCAAACTCTGTAGTCATTATACTTCCAGCTGAATCCGCAGGATATTTTAATAATTCATTTATTAATTTTCTATCTGTTTTATTTACCCCTTTTAATATTCTTTTTACTACATTAGATGGCATTTCTTCTATAAGGTCTACTGTATCGTCCATATATAATTCATCTAAAACTTGTTTAAGCTCTTTATCTGTAAATAAATTAATAAGTTCCTCTTGTAAATCTGGTTCCATATATGAAAACACATCTGCTGCTTCATCTTTAGGTAATAATCTGAAAACCCTAATCATATCTTCTTTGCTTATTTCTTCAAATAATAAAGCTAAGTCTTGTGTTGTTAATTTTTCTACATATTCATGCAATTTTGAATATTTTTTATCTTCTAATAGTTCTATAATTTTTTCTTTTATTTCAATTATTTCCTCTTTCATTTTTTCTCCTTTTATTTAAAAAGTAAGATTAAAATTTGGCACATATTCTTCTTCATGTTCTCCTAGTTCTTGCATATATCCGTTTTCTATATCTAATTCATATACATATTCTTCTATTTTTCTATACTCTTCTTTTGTTAATTTCCTATTTAATTCTTTTATCTCTTTTGCTTTATAACATGGAAAATATTGAGCCATTATGCTTATATATACTTCTTTGTTTATATTCTCTTTTAACCATTTTAATACTTTTTTAGAATTTTCTATATTATTTGGAAGTACCAAATGCCTAATAATTAGGCCTTTTTTTATTATTCCATTTTCATCTATTATTGGACTTCCTACTTGCTTGTACATTTCTTGTATTACTTGTGTAACATTTTCAAAGTAATTATTTATACCAGAATATTTTTTAGCTAAATCATTATAATAGTATTTAAAATCTGGTAAATAAACATCAATATAACCTTTTAGTTTTTTTATTGTTTCAACATTTTCGTAGCCATTCGAGTTATAAATTATTGGTATATTTAAGCCTTTAGTTTTTGCTATTTTTATTGCTTCTATTATTTGGTATACATACATTGTTGGGGTTACAAGATTTATATTATTTGCATGTTTTTCTTGTTGTTTTATAAATATGTCTGCTAATTGTTCTATTGTAATTTCTATTCCTTTTCCTTGTTGACTTATTTCATAATTCTGACAAAATTTGCATTGTAAATTACAACCAGTAAAAAATACTGTTCCAGATCCATTTTTTCCGCTTATACATGGTTCTTCATAATAATGTAATGAAGCTAATGCTATTTTTATTTTATCTGTACATTTGCATACACCGATATTTTGTTTTAGTCTATTCACTTTACATTTATGTGGACATATTTCACATTTTTCGAGTTCTTTTAACATTCTTCTACCCCTTTGCTTTACAAATTTTATCATAATCTATTTTTATTATCAATTAATTTTGTTAAAATTCAAAAAATTCCGGGCGGACACAGGGTTCCGCCCCTACATATATATTATTCATTTTTAATTATTCATTATTTATTATTCATTTTGTTTCTATGGGCGGACAGAGTATATAAAAAATAAGTCTAATTGTTGTTAACAATTAGACTTATTTAAATTTTTATTTATATTCTATATTTTTCTTTTGCACTATATGTTGTATGCAATAGTTCGTGTGCTTTATGACTTCCTGGTTCTTTTAAAAACTCTTTATATATTTGTTTTATTACAGGATTTTCATGTGATTTTCTTATAATACTTTTTTCATCTATTGTATATAGTGCATTAGCTCTTTTAGATCTTATATCTATTTCTGCTCTTTCTTTAGAAGTATGTATAGGTTGACCTCCACCCATTACACATCCACCAGGGCATGCCATTATTTCTACAAATTGATAATCTGCTTTTCCTGATTGTATTTCTTCCATTATTTTCTTAGCATTTCCTAAACCTGAGGCAACTACTATTTTTACTTCTTTTCCTGCTATATTTAATGTTGCTCTTTTAATTCCCTGTTCTCCTCTTGTTTCTTTATAGTCTATTTTCTTTAGCTCTTCCCCACTTAACTTATCTGCAACAGTTCTTAATGCTGCTTCCATAACTCCTCCTGTTGTTCCAAATATAACTGCAGCTCCTGTTGCTTCTCCCATTGGGTCATCAAATTCTTCATCTTCTAATTTTACAAAGTCAATATGCGCTTGTTTTATCATTCTTGCAAGTTCTCTTGTTGTTAATACTGCATCAACATCTGGATATCCGCTTCCATTCATATTTTCTCTTGTTATTTCATATTTTTTAGCTATACATGGCATAACTGAAACCATATAAATTTTACTTGGATCAACTCCATATTTTTCTGCAAAATAAGTTTTTACCATAGCTCCAAACATTTGATGTGGTGATTTACAACTTGAAAGATGTGGTATAACATCTGGGTAGTTTAGTTCACAGTATCTTACCCAACCTGGACTACAAGAAGTAATCATTGGAAGTACTCCTTTATTCTCCATTCTTTGTATAAATTCTGTTCCTTCTTCCATTATTGTTAAATCTGCTCCTGTGTCTGTATCAAACACTTTGTTAAATCCTAATCTTTTTAATGCTGATACCATTTTACCTTTTACATTTGTTCCAATTTCCATGCCGAATTCTTCGCCTAATGCTACACGAACTGCTGGAGCTGTTTGTACTACAACATAACTTTCTTCATCTTTTAATTTTTTCCATACTTCTTTTGTACTATCTTTTTCTTTTAAAGCTCCAACTGGGCAACTTTCAATACATTGTCCACAAAATGTACAATTTACATCGTTTAAGCTATGATTTTCTGCTGTAGATACACAAGATGTAAAACCTCTTTGTGCACAATCTATAGCTCCTACTCCTTGCACTTTTTTACATGTTGCTATACATCTTCTACATAAAATACATTTATTGAAATCTCTTACTATTGATGGAGATAAATCATCTATTTTATGTGTTGTTCTTTCTCCTTTGTATTCTATTTCTGTTACATTAAAGTCCATAGCTAATTTCTGTAACTCACAATTTCCATTTCTTGTACAAGTTAAACAATCTCTATCATGATTTGATAATATTAAATCTAAAACTAATCTTCTAGCTTCTATTAATTGTGGTGTATTTGTATGTATTATCATTCCTTCTTCTGCTTTTTGAATACATGATGTTGCAAAGCCTCTTCTTCCTTCAACTTCTACTAAGCACATTCTGCATTCTCCCATTTCGTTTATATCTTTTAAGAAACATAAAGTTGGAATATTTATATTTACTTTTTTAGCAGCTTCTAATATTGTTTTTCCTTTTTCAACTTCAACTTCTTTTCCATCTATAGTTAATTTAATCATTTCTGCCATCTTTTTTTCTCCTTTCAGGATTATATTTTATTTTATTAATTTATTTAGATATAGCTTTAAATGGGCATTTATCAATGCAGCTACCACATTTTATACATATATCTGGATTTATTTTGTGTGGTTGTTTTACTTCTCCTGTTATTGCATTTACAGGACACTGTCTTTTACAAATTCCACATCCTTTACATAGTTCTGGATTTATTTCTATGTTTGCTAATTTTTTGCATTCTCCTGCTGGACATTTTTTATATGATATATGTGCTCTATATTCGTCTTTAAAATACTTTAGTGTTGATAGCACAGGATTTGGAGCTGTTTGACCTAATCCGCAAACAGATGCATTTTTTATATTAATTGCTAACTTTTCTAATTTTTCTAGGTCTTCTATTTCTCCTTCGCCTTCTGTTATTTTTTCTAGAATCTCTAGCATTCTTTTAGTTCCAATTCTACATGGTGTACATTTACCACAAGATTCATCTACTGTGAATCCTAAATAAAATTTTGCTAAATTTACCATACATTTAGAATTATCCATTACTATTAATCCACCAGATCCCATCATAGATCCAATTGCTGTTAATGATTCATAATCTATTGGTGTATCTAAATGTTCTGCTGGTATACATCCTCCTGAAGGTCCTCCTGTTTGTGCTGCTTTAAATTCTTTTCCGTTTGGTATTCCTCCACCTATATCAAATACTATTTCTCTTAGTGTTGTTCCCATAGGTACTTCTACTAATCCTACATTTACAACATTTCCGCCTAGAGCAAATACTTTTGTTCCTTTAGAGTTTTCTGTTCCTATTCCTGCATACCATTTAGCTCCATTTAAAATAATTTTTGTTATATTAGCATATGTTTCTACATTGTTTATTAAAGTTGGTTTTCCCCATAAACCAGAATTTGCTGGATATGGTGGTTTTAATCTTGGTTGCCCTCTTCTTCCTTCTATTGATTCTAGAAGTGCTGTTTCTTCTCCACACACAAATGCTCCTGCACCTAATCTGATTTCTAAGTCAAAATCAAAATTTGTATTCCATATATTTTTTCCTAATATTCCATATTCTTTTGCTTGATCTATTGCAATTTTAAATCTTTGAACAGCTATTGGATATTCTGCTCTTACATAGATATAGCCTTTGTTTGCACCTATACTATATCCTGCTATCATCATTGCTTCTATAATACAATGTGGGTCTCCTTCTAAAATACTTCTATCCATAAATGCTCCTGGGTCACCCTCATCTGCATTACAAACAACATATTTTTGATCTCCTTGTGCCATTTTTGTAAACATCCATTTTTTACCTGTTGGAAAGCCTGCTCCTCCTCTTCCACGAAGTCCTGAATCTGAAATTTCTTTTATAACTTCGTCTGGAGACATTGTTTTTAATACTTTTTCTAAAGCTTTATATCCATCAAATGCTATATATTCATCTATATTTTCTGGATCTATTATCCCACAATTTTTTAGAGCAATTCTTTCTTGTTTTTTATAGAAATTAAGTTCATCTAATCTATTTACTATGGTATCATCAACATCTTTGCAAAGTAATCTTTCTACTAGTTCTCCTTCAATTATATGTTTTTGTATAATTTCTTCGCAATCTTCTGGTTTAACCATAGCATAAAATGTATCTTCTGGTCTTATAATAACAATAGGTCCTTTAGCACAAAGTCCAAAACATCCAGTTTGTATAACTCTTACATTTTCTATATTTTTTTCTTTTAATATTTTTCTAAAATTTTCAATTATTTTAGGTGATTTTGAAGATGTACATCCTGTTCCATGGCATACTAAAATATGTTTTTCTCTAGTATCTGCATTTAGATTAACACGCAAGTCAAGTTCTTTTCTTTTTTCTTCTCTGATTTTTTGTATTTCTTCTAATGTTTTCATACTTCCTCCTTATTCTTTATTTTTATATTCTTCTATTATTTTGTCTACCATCTCTGGAGTTGCTTTTCCATAAACCTCTTCATTTACTGTGAATACTGGTGCCAAACCACATGCTCCTATACATCTAGTTGCATCTATTGAAAATTTTCCATCTGAAGTTGTTTGACCTTCTTCTATTTTTAATTTTTGTTTTACTCTGTCTAGTATTTTTTCTCCACCTTTTACAAAACATGCTGTTCCCATACATACAGAAACATGGTACTTTCCTTTAGGTTCTAATGTAAATCTAGAATAAAATGTAACAACGCCATATACTTCTGCTACCTCCACTCCTAGATATTTAGCAATTTCTTCTTGAACAAATGTTGGTATGTACCCAAATTTTTCTTGTGCTTCGTTTAAAATTTGAATTAAATTACTCTTATCATGAGTATATTTAGATAAGATTTCTTTTAATTCTTCTGTTGCTTTTTCTTTCATACAGTTATCGCATTTACTTTCTCCCATATATAACCTCCTATTAGTTTGTTTGACTTTTATATGTATATGCTTGTACTGTTTCTTTATGATTTGAACATATAAAAAAAACATCTAATCTGATTATATCAAATTAGACATTTTTAAGCAATCTTTTTATATTTTTTGTAAAAAAATAATAGCTAGTAGAAACTAACTATTATGGTGGGCAGTCCTGGATTCGAACCAGGGTACTCCGAAGAGGTCAGATTTACAGTCTGATGGTTTTAACCACTCACCCAACTACCCATAAAATAAAAAATGGTCCGCCCTCTAGGATTCGAACCTAGGACCCACCGGTTATGAGCCGGTTGCTCTGACCAACTGAGCTAAGGGCGGTTATTAAAAAAATGGAGCAGGTAGCGGGAATCGAACCCGCGTCATCAGCTTGGAAGGCTGAGGTTCTACCATTGAACTACACCTGCATCTATATTTGTTCTGACAAGTATAGATTATAAATGTTCTATTCTATTTTGTCAATACTTTTTTAGAAAAAATTTTTTATTTTTTGATATTATACTTCTTTTATGTTTTCTAATAGTTCTTTACAATCTTTTAAATTTAATATTTTTATTTGGCTATATTCTTTTTGTAATTTTTCTATAATAAGTTTTGTTTTATCTGTCGAATTTAAATCTATTACAATAATATTTTTTATTATATCTTCTTTTCCATATATAATTTTAAACATTAAAGTTCTAAAAAATGTTTCTATAATATTTTCTTGATTTTTTATAGCTATAATAAAATAAATTCCATCTGTATTCATTTTGGTATAACTAAATATATATATAATATTTTTAATTATTTCAAACATTCCATAGAATGCTAATGTCCATATAACAACAGTAAATATACTTTCCATTTATTTCACCTAATTTATTTTATTCTTTTTTTTAAAATTTTGTGATTTTTACTTTACTTATATGGGCATAATATATTATAATATTTTGAGATTTTTTAAAGGGAGGAATAATAAAATGAAGTTTGAACAATGGAATGGTTTTAAAGAAGGAACTTGGACAACTTCTGTTGATGTTAGACAGTTTATTCAAAAGAATTATACACCTTATGAAGGAGATGAATCTTTTCTAACAAATGCTACAAATAAAACAACTAAATTGTGGAATGTTGTATTAGAATTGTATAAAAAAGAAAAAGATAATGGTGGAGTATTAGATATAGACACTAAAACTATTTCTACTATAACTAGTCATAAACCTGGTTATATTCAAAAAGATTTAGAAGAAATAGTTGGTCTACAAACTGATGCTCCTTTAAAAAGGGCAATTATGCCTTTTGGCGGAATAAGAATAGTAGAAAAATCTTGTGAAGCTTATGGAAAAAAAGTAGATCCAGAAGTTGATAATATTTTTCATACAATAAGAAAAACTCATAATGATGGTGTTTTTGATGCCTATACACCTGATGTAAGAGCTGCTAGAACATCTCATCTTTTAACAGGTCTTCCAGATGGATATGGTCGTGGAAGAATTATAGGAGATTATAGAAGAGTTGCTCTATATGGTGTAGACTTTTTAATAGATAGAAAGAAAGATAACTTAAAATATTATGATCCAGATTGTTTTGACGAAAAAGTAATTAGAGAGCGTGAAGAATTATCAGAACAAATTAAAGCTTTAAATGAATTAAAACAAATGGCTGAAAGTTATGGATTTGATATATCTGTTCCTGCAAAAAATGCAAAAGAAGCTATACAATGGACATATTTTGCTTATCTTGCTGCTATAAAAGAGCAAAATGGTGCTGCTATGAGTCTTGGAAGAACTTCTACTTTTTTAGATATTTATATTCAAAGAGATATCAATAATGGTACTTTAACTGAAGAACAAGCTCAAGAATTAATGGATCATTTTGTAATGAAATTAAGATTAGTAAGATTCTTAAGAACTCCTGAATATGACGAATTATTTAGTGGAGATCCTGTTTGGGTTACTGAATCAATTGGTGGTATGGGTATTGATGGAAGAACTTTAGTAACTAAGAACTCTTTCAGAATTCTTCATACATTGGAAACTTTAGGATCTGCTCCTGAGCCAAATTTAACTGTACTTTGGTCTACAAGATTACCAGAAGGATTTAAAAAATATGCAACTAGTTTATCTATAAGAACATCTTCTATTCAATATGAAAATGATGACTTAATGAGAAGATACTGGGGCGATGATTATGGAATAGCTTGTTGTGTTTCTGCTATGGAAATTGGAAAACAAATGCAATTCTTTGGAGCTAGATGTAATTTAGCTAAAACACTTTTATATGCTATAAATGGTGGTAAAGATGAAATATCTGGTAAACAAGTAGCTCCAAAATTTGAACCTATAACATCTGAATATTTAAATTATGATGATGTAATGGAAAAATTCGAGAATATGATGGATTATGTTACTAGAATTTATATTAAAGCTTTAAATACTATTCATTATATGCATGATAAATATTGTTACGAAAAATTAGAAATGGCTTTACATGACACACACATTTTAAGAACAATGGCATGTGGTATTGCTGGTTTATCTGTTGTAGCAGATTCTTTAAGTGCTATAAAATATGCTAAAGTTAAAACAATTAGAAATGAAAATGGATTAGTTGTAGATTATGCAATCGAAGGAGATTTTCCAAAATTCGGAAACGATGATGACAGAGTTGATGAAATTGCTACTGAATTAGTAAGAACATTTATAAAAAAATTAAGCAAACATCAAACTTATAGAGATGCAAAAACAACATTATCTATTTTAACTATTACTTCAAATGTAGTTTATGGAAAGAATACAGGAAATACTCCTGATGGTAGAAGAGCTGGTGCTCCATTTGGACCTGGTGCTAATCCTTTACATGGTAGAGACACTCACGGTGCATTAGCTGCTTTAAACTCTGTTTCAAAATTACAATATGAATATGCAGAAGACGGAATTTCTTATACTTTTGCTATTACTCCTAAAGCATTAGGCAAATCAGAAGATGAAAGAGTTTCAAATTTAGTAACAATGTTAGATGGATATTTTGCAAGAGATGCTCATCACTTAAATGTAAATGTATTTGAGAGAAGTCTTTTATTAGATGCTATGGATCATCCTGAGAAATACCCTCAACTTACAATAAGAGTTTCTGGATATGCTGTAAACTTTACAAAATTAACTCGTGAACAACAATTAGATGTTATTAATAGAACAATTCAAGAATCTATATAGATTCTTGAATGATGAAAAATTTAAATCACTATTTTCAGGAGAATGTTATGGATAAAAAAAATTATGCAAAACTTCATTCAATAGAAACTTTTGGTACTGTTGATGGTCCAGGAGTTAGATTTGTAGTTTTTCTTCAAGGTTGTCATTTGGAATGTAAATATTGCCATAATCGTGATACTTGGGATATTAATGGTGGTACTTATATTAGTGTTTCTGAGTTGATTAGTCAAATTAATAGATATAAAACTTATATTACACCTAATGGAGGTGTTACTATTTCTGGCGGTGAACCTTTACTTCAACCCTATTTTTTAATTTCTTTATTTAAAGAATTAAAAAAGCAAAATATTCATACTGCAATTGATACTTCTGGAATGGTTGAATTAACAGATACTATTAAAGAGGTTCTTTCTTTAACAGATTTAGTTCTATTAGATATAAAACATATAAATCTACAAAAATGTAAGGATTTAGTTGGTTTTACTAATGAAAAGGAACTTGCCTTTGCCAAATATCTTAGCGATAACAATATTCCAACATGGATTAGACAAGTTCTTATTCCTGGTTTTACTGACGATGAAAAAGATTTATTAGATTTGAAAGAATTTATATCTACTTTAAATTCTGTAAAGAGAATTGAATTGCTCCCTTATCATAATTTGGGAGAATATAAATGGAAAGAGCTAGGTTTTGAATATGCTTTAAAAGATGTTAAACCTGCTACCCCAGAAGATGTAAATAGAGCAAAAAAAATACTAGATATCAAATAAGTTTTAATTTTTTTGCTAAAATCTATTGTTTTTTTTTATTTTATATGTTAGAATAATATTTAGTTTAATTTAGATTTTACTATTCAGGAGGTGCTAATAATGGCAAAATGTGCAATTTGCGAAAAATCAATAAGTTTTGGTAATAAGTTAAGTATTGCTCGTTCACATATAAGTAATAGAGCTACTAGAACTTGGAAACCAAATTTAAGAACTGTAAAAGCAATTATCGATGGCCAACCAAAAAAAATAAAGGTTTGTACAAAATGTTTACGCTCAGGAAAAGTTAAAAGAGCTTAATTAATTATAAATATATAAAGACACATGATTTACCATGTGTCTTTCATATTATTAATATGTAAAATTAATCCTTTATTCCAAATATTAATTTTACAAATCCCCTTAAACATCTTGGTACTTTTTTTACAACAATTTTCAAACCAATCACTCTCCTTTATTTAACACGAAAGCCACCTTGCTCCAATTATAGCTAACGCTAATCCTATCAAAAATAGCCACCAGGTTATTGGAAGCAACAAAACTAATAATATGCCAACTCCAAATCCTATTAAGCATACTGCTAATGTTTTTTTTAATGCTCTAAATAACATTATTGTTACCTCCTTTGTTTTATTATATTGCTTTTTTATGTTAAATGTTACATATAAATAGAAAGGAATTAAAATGTATAATCAAAATGATGCAATAAAAATAATTAATATATTAAAAAAATCTTACCCAGAAGCTACATGTAGCTTAGACTTCTCTACCCCATTCGAACTTGTAATTGCCACAATTTTATCTGCCCAATGTACAGATGAGAGAGTTAATAAAACAACTCCTTCTATATTTGCTGTTTATTCTTCTCCTAAAGATTTTGCAGAAATGGACTTACATACTTTAGAAACTTTAATTCACTCTTGTGGTTTTTATAAAAATAAAGCTAAAAATATAAAGGCTTGTGCTCAAAAAATACTAAATGATTTTAATGGCATAGTTCCTAATAATTATAAAGATTTAATGTCTTTACCTGGTGTTGGAAGAAAAACTGCCAATGTTGTTATGTTAGAAGCTTTTGGAATTGCAGATGGTATAGCTGTTGATACTCATGCTAAAAGAATTTCTAATTTAATTGGTTTATCTTACGAAAAAGATCCTGAAAAAATTGAACAAGATTTACTAAAAATTTTTCCAAAAAAATATTTAAAAGATGTTAATCATTTATTAGTTTATCATGGTAGAAATACTTGTATAGCAAGAAAACCAAATTGTAATGTGTGCCCTATTAAAAATTACTGTAATTATTTTAAAGAAAATATATAAGATATACATATTATATATTTTTTAGTAAACACTATTACTGAGGTGATATTTTGACAAACATAAATTGTTCTTCTAATTGTGTTTTTCAGAAAAATGGCAAGTGCTGTTTAGACATTGCAAATGCCAATTCTCTAACACCTTATTCTGATTGTTCATATTTTGTAAAAAACTTGGACAAATAAGCTTGTAGTTATTATACTATAAGCTTATTTTTATGTGTTTTTTTTGTGTTTTCAATTGACAAATTTACTTATTCACTATAAAATATTTTTAGTTATACAATTGAGTATTAATTTAATTTTAGGAGGATAAAAATGATTAAGAAATTTTCAAAATTATTAGTTTTTTCACTAATTATATTAACAATTATTTCTTCTTTCTCACTATGTTTTGCAGATGAAGCTGATACAGCAACACCAACTTCTGTAGATGCAACTGAAGCAACTACTACTACTGAAACAGAAACAAATGGAGAAGAAACACAAAACATATATAATGGAGACTTATATATGTTTAATACAACTATTGTAATGGATAAATTAGTGGATGGAAATGTTTACTTAATGGGTAACAATATTACAATCTCTGGTCAAGTAAATGGTAATTTATTTGTTCTAGGTAACAATATAACATTTGACAATTGCTATGTAAGATATAGTATATATGCTTGTGCAAATAATATTTATTACAATGGTGCTTGCAATGACTTATATGCTACTGTTTCTAACAAATTAGAAATGACTTACGATTCTTATGTTGTAAGAGATGTAAAAGCTTTAGCAAATAATACTGTATTTAAAGCTGCAATTGGTAGAGATGTAGATTTAAAAACTAATTCTATAGATTTTGGTTTAGATACTGATGAAAACAAACTTCCTATTATATATGGAAATTTAAGATATTCTGCAAATAAAGAATTACAGTCTCTAACAGATAAAGGTATTGTTGAAGGAGAAGTAACTTATTCAAAAGCTACTGAAAATAGTAATACTTCTTCTACTAAATCAATTTTTAGTATTCTATTAGGATTCTTAACTGTTGTTGTAACTACTTTAGTATTATATGCTTTACTAAAAAATTGCAAATCAGAATCAATAGAAAAACTAAAAAATTCAAATTCTATTTTGGGTGCTTTAAAAGCATTAGGTATTGGTATTCTTACAGTACTAGTAGCAATTATTGCTATAGTATTACTTTTCATTTCTTCTGTAGGTAGTCAATTAGCATTAGTTTTAATAGCTGTTCTATTTATAGTTGGAATATTCTCAATGCCTATAGTTTCAATATTTGTAACTGACATATTAAAACCTTTGTTAAAAGTTGAAAAAACAATAATATATTATGTTGTATTAGCTCTAGTTGTTATTATACTTCATGGTATTACATTAATTCCTTATGTTGGTGGAGTTGTTAGTATAATTATCTTCTTCTTAGGATATGGTTTAATTGTTAATGGTTTCCTTCCAAAGAAAGAGCTTACACCAGAGCAATTAGAAGAAAAAGCTAATAAAAAAGCTGAAAAAGAAAAAGCTAAACTTGAAAAGGCAGAAAGAAAAGCTGAAAAAAATATTTCAGAAGAATAAAATGAAAGAACTCCAGTTTATACTGGAGCTCTTTTTTTAATCTAATAATTTTAAATTTACAGTTTCTGCTTTATATTTATTTGTTGTAGTATCTAAAACAAATTCTGTTAGTGTTTTTGCTAAACTTTCTTCATTTTGCCTTAAGTCTGTTGTGAAGTATAATTTTATTTCTGGAATTTCTAATTTATTAGTTATTATTTCTTTAAATACCTCTACCATGTTTTTTTCATCTTCACAAACAAATATTAATTGTGGCATCATTGAATATCCTGAGTCACCTGGTACAAAGTTTCTATAAAAATCTTTATACATTTCTATTTTATCTGCTAATTTCTTTTGCCAATTTTCTTCTCTTCTAATAATTTCAAATAAAAATTCTATAGATTTACTTGCTTTAGTTAATTTTACACTACCACCTGATGGTTTAAATGTTTTTCCTAAACTTTTAGCTGTTAGAGCTGGTTTGGCCTTGTAAGATTCAAATGCTTTTACTTTTCTCATATATGCTATTATTGTTTGGTTTCCAGCTAATCTCTTTTTTATCATTGCAATTGGTTTTGTATTGTCTGTTTGTTGCCATTTACATTCTTGCTCTCTTGATGTTAATAAATATTTGCCCATTTTTTCTAAGCAATAAATTTTAAATATTCCTTTTCCATCTTCTGAAGAAAAATAGTATCTGGTTAATATTTTTGATTTAACTAATTGTTCTAGTTTATTATTTAGTTTGTCTTGAGACTTATATTCGATTCCTTTATAATCTAATAATTGACATAGTTGCCTTGATGTTATAAATTCAAATTCGTTAACTAAATTTAATATTTCGAAGTGTAAATCTACAATATGACCTATGTTTATTTTGTTTATTATTTGATTCATAGATACATATCCATCTTTTCCATCAAACACTTTTATTTCACCTTTTCGCATTGCAAATGGTGATTCTTTTGCTTCTATTTGGCTATCTTCTATCATTTCTTTTCCTCCATTCGAACAAATTCTGCTCTTATTTTTTTAAATTTTATCATAATATTTCTTTTCTGTCTATACAATTACTTAATCAATTGTTCAATTTCTTTTGGTTTTAGATATCTCCATGTTCCTATTTTTAAATCTTTTACATCAATATTTCCTATTTTACTTCTATGTAATGCTTGTACCTTTTTACCAATTGCCTCACACATTTTTCTTACTTGTCTATTTTTTCCTTCATGTATAGTTATTGCAAGCCTTGATATATTTTTCTCTTCATCTATTTTTAATATCTTTACCTTTGCTGGTTTAGTAATATAATCTTCTATTTCTACACCATTTCTTAATTTTTCTACTTCTTGATCTGTTATTATTCCTTTTACTGTTACAGTATATGTTTTGTCTATTTCATGTTTTGGATGTGTTATTTTATATATAAATTCTCCATCATTTGAAAGTAACAAAGCGCCAGATGTATACATGTCTAATCTTCCTACTGGAACTATTCTTTGTTTTACTTTTATTAAATCTAATACTTTATCTCTTCCAAATTGGTCATTTACTGTTGTAACATAACCTATTGGTTTATTAAGAAGAATGTATATATTTTCTTCTATTTTATTAATCTCTTTTTCTTCAAATTCTACTTTATCTTTCTCTGGGTCTACTTTTGTGCCTAATGCTGCTATATTTCCATTAACTTTTACTTTTCCTTGTTCTATATATTCTTCGCATTTTCTCCTTGACCCTATTCCCGCTTCTGCAAGATATTTTTGTAGCCTAATTGCTTCCATAGTATTTTCCCTTCTTCATCTTAATACTAATTTTCGTTTTTTATATCTAATTCAGATAATATATTTTCAAAATATTCTGGTATTGGTGCTTCTAAATGTAATTTTTCTCCAGTTATAGGATGCACAAAATCTAGTGACTTTGCATGTAACATTTGTCCAACTACTCCAAATGGATTTTTTCCATTTGAATAAACTATGTCTCCAACAACTGGATATCCTATTTCTGCCATGTGTACTCTTATTTGATGTGTTCTTCCTGTATCTATTTTTATATCTAGCAATGTATAGTCTTTATATCTTTTTATTACTTTAAAATGTGTTACTGCTTTTTTTCCTGTTTTCTTTACAGCCATCTTTTTTCTATCTTTGTCGCTTCTAGCTATTGGCATATCTATTGTTGCTTCATTTTCTTTTATAACACCTCTTACTAATGCTATATATTTTTTAGTAATTTCTCTATTTTTTATTTGTTCACTTAAATTTATATGTGCTTTATCATTTTTTGCAACAATTAATAAGCCTGATGTATCTTTGTCTAATCTATGAACAATACCAGGTCGTATTTCTCCACCGATTCCAGACAAAGAATCTTTACAAATATTCATTATTGCATTTACAAGTGTACCATCTGGGTTGCCATTTGCTGGATGTACTACCATTCCTTTTGGTTTATTTACTACTATTATATCATTATCTTCATATATTATCTCTACTGGTATATCTTGCGCTTTTAATTCAATTTGTTTGGGTATAATTTCTTCTACTTTTATATTATCTCCTAACTTAGTTTTATATGAAGCCTTTTCTTTATTATCATTTACTAATATTTTACCATCTTCCAACATTTTTTGAATCATGCTTCTTGATAGATCTTTATCTATAATAGCTATTACTTTATCTAGTCTTATATTTTTTGTTTCTTCATTAATTATATATTCTTTCACTTCTTCACCTTATTATTTATTGTTTTTCATATATTACAAAGCTTTTATCTTTGTATATTTCTTTATATCTTGAATCCTTGCTTATATATAAAGACAATTTAGAATTTGCATATGTCATTACATGGGTTATTCCATAATGTTCAAATTTATCTTCATAATAACAGTTTAATCCAGATAAACTTATATAATCTTGGAATATATCATCTTTTAGCCCATTAAATTTAGGGTCATATACATCTGCTCTAGAATCTATAAATACTGGTATTCCTCTGAACATTAAATAACTTCCATAATTATAGTCATTAAATAATTTAATATTTTCTACATCCAAGTTTTCAAGAATATAATCACATGCCTCTATTGGGTATTGTGATTCATTTACTATTTTATTATTTTTACTCTTGTCTAACATTATTGCTGTTAATAGTGCTATTATTATAAATATAAGTATTCTTCCTAATATTGTTGTAAAATATTCTTTTACTTCATCAATTTCTCTTTCTGTATCCCAGTTATTTATTAAATTAACAAGAATGTTGTTAAATGCAAATACACTTATAAATAAAACCATAGATACTTGCCTTCTAGTTTTAAATGACAAGACTATTAGTCCAAGAGCTAAAAATAAATCACTTAATCTTATTTTTGTCTTTGTAAATGTTAAGATTATTAAATATGCTCCAAAAATTATACATGCATTTGTACTATTTGCTAAAACTAATGGTAAATGTTCATTTATATTTCCTGTTGTATTTCCTTGCATTGTATGAATTAAATATGTATACGGAGTATCTCCTATTGGTGTTAATAAGCCTGTAAATGCACATACAATCATTATAAGTATTAACCATTTTACATTATCTCTTTTATTAACAATTATTTTATATTCTTTTCCATTTTTGTTTTCTATTGATTTTTTTCTTTTTTCTTCTTTTGCTTCATTCTTTTCAATTCTATTAGTTAGTTTTTCTATTTGCTCTGTTTCTTTTTTAGTTATATTGCTTTTCTTTGATAATTTATTTATTTTATTTTTATCTAATTTTATAAATAACTTAAATAATAAATTTTTATTTTCTATAATTAGTGCAATTATATATTCACCTATATATGGTAAAAATAGTACAAAATAAAATGGAAATACTGCTGCATGTACATTTGCAATTATAATAGGTATTATTATTAATCCTATTGCATATTTTATTTTTTTTGTATCTAAAAAACTTTCAATAAAATATATGGTCCACACAAACAAAATAAATGTAACTAATTGTGCTCTTGCAGTCATATATTCTTTTCCTAAAAATAGAACTAATAAAGTTACAAATAATGAAACAAGATTATTTTTACTTAATTTACTTGCCACTGCATAAATAGATATTCCTAATATTGCTGTTAAAACAATTGTAGATACATATATTCCAAAAAATCCAAATGTATTATAAATAAGATATATGCCTATATCGTAAAGCCAATGAGGATATGTATAAATTAGTCCTTCATGCCATGAAAAATGTTCCATCATATCTATTCCATTATTTAAGATATATTTTCCTAATGTAATTGTATAATATGTATCATTTTGCAATGTTTTTCCTACTATTCCAACTGCAAATATGCAAATGCAAATCATTGCAACTATATTAAACCTTACATTGATTTCTTTTTTTGTTAATTTAGTTTTGTTCTGCTTCATATATTTTCTCCTTTTTACAATCTGCATATATTTTATATTAAAAAATGCTCCTTGTAAAGTTTTAAGAGTAGATTATATCTACTCTTAAGATAATTTTTATATTAATTCTGGTTTAGATAAATCTAATTCAAAATAAAACTCAACACCATTTTTTCTATTTATTACTCCATATTCATTTTTATAGTTATCCATAATTGCTTTTACTAATGCTAAGCCTATTCCTGTGCCACCTTTTTCCCTATTTCTTGATTCATCTTCTTTATAAAATCTCTTCCATATTTTATCTATACTTTGATTACTTATATTTTTTCCTGTATTAAATATTGAAATTCTTATTTTATTATTTTGTTTTAATTTAAATTTTATTTCTATATATTTTTCATTTTCAATTTCAATTACATTTTTTATTGCGTTGCTTAAATAATTATTTATTACCTGTTCAATAAATGTTTCATCTGCATATACATATATTGGTTCTTTAACATTGAACTTTACATTTATTTTATTTTCTTCTAGCATTACTGTATATTTTCTTAACTCTTCATTAATTAGTTCTAAAATATTAAAATATCTATTATTAAATACTCTTCCTCCATATTCTAGCTTTGTTAATTCTAACAATTGTTTTACCATTTTATCCATTTTGTTTGCTTCGTCTAAAATTACATCTGCATAGAATTTTCTATTCTCTTCATCTGTATTCACATTTTCTATTAAGCCCTCTGCATATCCTTGTATTAAGGCAATTGGTGTTTTTAACTCATGAGATACATCTGATATGAATTGTTTTCTCATTTCATCTATTTTTAACTTCTTTTCTATATCTTTTTCTAGCTCTGAATTGTTCTTTTGTAATTCTGTAATTGTGTTTTCAAGTTTATCAGACATTTTATTTATACTTTTTCCCAAATTGTCTATTTCATCATCTGTATCTTTTATTCTATATTTCTGGCTGAAGTCTAAATTAGACATTTTATTTGCTATATTACTTAACTCCGAAATAGGCTGTGTAAACTTTTTAGATATTAGTAAAACTGCTATGCCACTTATAACTACTGTTAAAATTCCTATTATATATAAGAACTGGTTAGAGATTTTAACATTTTCAGTTATTGATGATATAGGCATTCTTATATATGATAAATCTCCATTATCAAGCCTTCCTACTAACATTAAAAAAGTAATATCATTTTTAGAATCTTTTAATTCTAGTATATATGCATTATTTTTGTTATATAAAACTTTCTTTCTGTCTATTTTTTCTATGTTAAGCATATATTTATAATCTTTATTTGATGTATAAATACTCATATTATTTTGATCTGTAATAATAATGTTAAAATTATTATTAATAGCAATTTTTTCTAATTCTAGTTCTAATTGGCTTTGATTTATATTACTACTTGATATATACCTATTTATAGTTTCGTAAGTTTGTAATAGTTTATCTTTTTTAGTATATAAGTAATATGCTTCAATCATAAATGTATTTGCTAGCATAAAAAACATAACAATAAGCATTAGTGCTAATGTCATCATAAAAAATAACTTTATTCTTACTGATTTTGTTTTGCTTTTAAATATTTCTTTTATCTTTTCCATTTTCTCCCCTATTAGTTATTAAATTTATATCCTACTCCTCTTATTGTTTCTATATATTTACCTTTTTTTCCTAACTTATGTCTAATCTTCTTTATGTGACTATCTATTGTTCTAGAATCGCCATAATAGTCGTAATTCCATACATTATTTAATATTTTTTCTCTTGATAATGCAATTCCTTTGTTTTCTACTAAATATGTTAAAAGTTCATATTCTCTAAGGCTCATTTCTACATTTTTTCCATCTACCATTACGGTTCTACCATCATAATCTATAACAATTCCATTATAATCAATTTTGGTATTTTCTTTTTCTTTTGTTCTATTTAGTAATGCTTTTACTCTTGCTACCAATATTTTTGGACTAAATGGTTTAGAAATATATTCATCTACCCCTAAATCAAAACCAAATAATTCATCTTGTTCTTCTCCTCTTGCAGTAAGCATTATTACAGGAACTTTTGATTCTATTCTTATTTGTCTTAGAACTGACCACCCATCTAATTTAGGCATCATTACATCTAATAATATTAAATCTATCTTTTCTTTTTTTTCGTTAAATTCTTTTAAACATTCTTCTCCATCTGCTGCTTCTATTACTTTATAGTCTTCTTTTATCAGAAAATCTTTAATTAGTTTTCTCATTCTAGATTCATCATCTACAACTAAAATAGTAATATCTTTCATATATATACCTCTTTCTATTAATTTAGTTTATTATAATTTATTAATATGTCCTATTTGTGAATAATGCTTGAATTTTAAATATAATCTATATATTTTTTAAAAGCTTTAGAATATCTATTCTAAAGCTTTTTGTTATTAGTTTGATATCCATCTTAATACTCTGATATCTTTATATTTATTAAGTACTTCCATATACTTAGCATATTCTTCTTCCCATAACATATCTGGTACTTTATCGAATGCACTAAAAACTTCTTCTGCTTCTGCTAAAAATATAACTTGCTCTTGTGGACTTAATTTATCATACTTTTTAGAAAATTCGTATAACTTATCTAAAGTTTGATTTGCTTTTATAAATGTCCAAAAGTCTTTTACCTTCATTCCAGCAGACTTTATTTGAAATATAGAAAATGCAATTAATACAAATATAACAAATACCAATATATATATAATTATTAGTAATTCCATTTTATTCTCCTTCTTTTGAATACCTTTATATTATAGCATATAATATATATTTTTGTAAATTATTCATTATATTTTTATAATAAATATTTCTTTATCTTTAATATCAAATATTATTTTTTGTCCTTTTTTTAAGTTTCCTTGTAATATTTCTTCTGCTATCCTATTTTCTATTATTTCTTGTAGCTTTCTTTTTAGTTGTCTTGCGCCATAATTTACATCTATTTCATTAACTGCTATATATTCTTTTAACTTTGGTGTTACTTCTATATATATTTCTTTTTCGTTTAGTCTCTCTTGTAATTTATTAATCATAATATCTATTATTTTTGCTATATCTTCATTTGTTAACTTATGAAATACTACTATTTCATCTATTCTATTAATAAACTCTGGCTTAAAAAAGTTTTTTAGTTCTTTTAATACTTCTTTTTTATTATCTGATTCTTCATCTTTATTTCCAAAACCAAGTTTTTTATTTTCTGTAATTATTTTAGATCCTATATTTGATGTCATTATAATTATTGTATTTTTAAAATTTATTTTTCTTCCAGATGAATCTGTTAATACTCCTTCATCTAGTATTTGTAATAATATATTAACAACATCTGGGTGTGCTTTTTCTATCTCGTCTAACAATATTATAGAATATGGATTTTTTCTTACCTTTTTAGCTAACATTCCTTCTTCTTCAAACCCAACATATCCTGGAGGTGACCCGATTATTTTTGACACACTATGAGGTTCCATATATTCACTCATATCCAATTTTATTATTGCATTTTCATCACCAAATAAATTATATGATAATGCTTTTGCAGCTTCTGTTTTCCCTACACCTGTTGGCCCTAAAAATAGAAATGAACATAAGGGTTTATTAGGATCATTTATTCCTACTCTACTTCTTTTTATTGCTTGTGAAATTTTAGTTATGGCTTCTTGCTGTCCTACAATTCTTTTATGCAATTGATTCTCTAAATCTATTAATTTTTCATTTTCATCTTTGGTTATTTGAGTAAGTGGTATTTGTGTGAGTTCTGAAATAACTTTTCTAACATCTTCTTTTGTTAATTTTATTTTTTGCTTTATATTATTTCTTCTCCATTCTTCTTGTTTTGTTGCCAACTCATTTTTCTTATTTAATTCTAAATCTCTTAATTCCGCTGCTTTTTCAAAATCTTGGCATTGAATCGCATCATTTTTTTCCTTAGTTATATTTTTCACTTCTTTTTCCATATTTTTTAATTCTTTGGGCATTGTATACTTTTTCATTCTTATTTTAGAAGCTGTTTCATCAAGTAAATCAATTGCTTTATCTGGCATATATCTATCTGTCATATATCTAGAAGATAATTTTACAATTTCTACAATAACATCATTGCTAATTTTAACATTGTGATGCTTTTCATATTTTTCCTTTAGCCCTAATAGTATTTGAGTTGTTTCATTTACTGTAGGCTCTTCTACTAATATGGGACTAAATCTTCTTTCTAGTGCTGCATCTTTTTCTATATATTTTCTATATTCATCAATTGTTGTAGCACCTATTAGCTGTATTTCTCCTCTTGCCAAAATTGGCTTTAAAATATTAGCTGCATCAATAGCTCCTTCTGCAGAGCCTGCTCCTACTATTGTATGGATTTCATCTATAAACAAAATAATGTCCTTAGATCTTCTTACCTCATTTAAACATTTTTTTATTCTTTCTTCAAAATCTCCTCTATATTTTGCTCCCGCTATGATTGATGTAAGATCTAAAGAAAAAATTTTTTTATTTCTTAACATTTCTGGTACTTCTTGTTCTACAATCTTTCTAGCCAAACCTTCTACTATAGCTGTTTTTCCAACACCAGGTTCACCTATTAAACAAGGATTATTTTTATTTCTCCTTGATAAGATTTGCACCAATCTTTCTAACTCCGTACTTCTACCTATTAATGGATCTATTCTATTTTCTTGAGCTAATTTTGTTAAATCTGTTCCATATTGATTTAATACATTATTATTTGGTATTTTTTTAGATTCTTTTTTATCTTTATTAAGTTCTTCTTCTGTAGCAAGAACTTTTAAAATTTCATCATATGCTTTATCTATATTAAATTTTAATTCTAATAATATTTTATATCCCAAATTATCTTTATTATTTATAATGGCTAATAATAGTTGTTCTGTACCTATATTCTTTAGATATAATCTTTCTGTTTCTTCATATGCATCTTCTATTATTATTTTTGTTTTAGGAGTAAACCCTTGTGTTTTATTTATTGCCCCTTTATTGTTTCCTAGTATTTCTTTAATTTTATCTAATATTTCTGTTGAAGTTATATTTTGTTTTTTTAAAATTTTATTTGCTAAGCAATTTTCTTGTGTTGATATACCAAATAAAATATGTTCTGATCCAACATAGTTGTGCCCTAAAGTAATTGCTATTTTTTCTGCACTTTCTATAGAGTTTTTTGCACTTTCGCTAAATTTATATATCATTATATTTTTCCTTTCTACTATGTAATTTTGATTGGGCGGACATAGGTGTCCGCCCCTACATGATATTATTCATTTTAATTTATTAAATTTTATTCTTTTGTGTCTTTAGTTATGTCTGATAACTTATCTGCATTTTCCTTTTGTTTATCCAATGTTAACCACGCAAAATAAGAAGATATAAACTCTCCATATTTTGTTTTATCCTCTTTTTCATCTTTCTTCACAAATATCACCTCTACTTTTAAGTAGAGTATTCCTATATTTGTTTATAATTATTCATTTTGTTTCTACGGGCGGACACAGGGTTCCATCCATACATATGTATCGAATATGAAGTGAGAAATTTTCTGCAAATAAAAAAAATCACTAGAATATCTAGTGATTTTTTTTATTTGTTATTTAAACAGCTTCTTCTGAAACTTCTTCTTTTTTTATAAATTCATTATCTTGATTTATTACTTCTAAACTTGCTATTGAAACTTCGTATGCAACTTTATTTTCTATTGTTCCATCTTCATGTTTCTTTTCATAATTTCTTGATTGTACTCTACCAACTATTTTTACTTCTGTTCCTGTTGGTAAGTTTTGACTAAATCTAGCATTTCTTCCCCATGCTATAGATGGAATATAATCTGATTTATTATATGCTCTATTAACAGCTAATAAAATATCTGCAATTTCTCTTCCAAATGGAGTTTGTCTATATATAGGTTTTTTACATATATATCCTAGTAAAGTTACTTCATTTGATACTTTTTTTGTTTCTTCTTTTTCTTCTTCTTCTAAAGATTCTTCTGGTATTATATCTTTTGCAAAAACTGTTAATATTAATTTATTTTTTTCGTTTTCATAGCTATTGTAAGATCTAAATTGACCTTTTACAATTAACTTATTTCCTATTCCTAGTAAATCATCTGTTAATATTCTTTCTGATGCTGTTACTGGAATAATGTCTGTTGTATCACTTAATCGTGGTACCTCCATATCAAATATGTAAAATTTTTCTCCGTAAATTTCATGGCTAAATCTTTTGTCACTTGTTACTTTGCCCACTAATAATAAATGGTTGTTATCTGAATAATTTGTATCCAATTTTATTCCTCCCTAATATATTAAAATTTTATCTAATGTATTTTATTCTTCTTGTTTATTTTTATGACAATATTTGTCTCTACCTTTTTATTATACTACGTTTTTTTGGTTTTGTCTACATAAAAAGTTAATTTTTGCATATTTTTGCTTATTTTTCAAGTATTTCTTGAATTATTTTTTCTATAATTTTCTGATTAGCCTCTTTTTCTTTATCATTTTGAATTATTATTTCTTGTTGTTCAATCTCTTTTCCATGTATACCATTTATCGCTCTTTGTATACATATTACTAAGTTTTCTTCACTATTACTTGACACAGTAACTGTTGATTTATAGTTAAATCCATAAGTAATTATATTAACATTTTTATTTAACCTTATATCTAATTCTAATAAATCATTTATAATAATATATTTAGAATTGTTTCCTAATATTTCTATATATTTGTTGTCTAATATATCTTCTATTAATAATATGTCCCAATTTTCTTCTAAATGCTTTTTTATATTTTCTTTATTTAAGATTATTGTTTTTCCATATTTAGATATAGAATTTATTAATTCAATATCTTTGCTTATTATTCCAATACAATACATTATTTTTTCACCTATTTATAAGTATTTTCATTTTTTATATTATTATTCTCTTCTTTTTCATTAACTATATTGCTTGAAACTTGCATTAGCTCCACATCTGAGTTAGGTAATATAGTTATTGAAAATAAAAATAAACAAACAACTATACTAGCTGCTACTGCATATGAAAAAATTTTATTTTTATTTAGTACAAAAAGCATAAAAAGACCTCCTAATATACGCTGTTTTAATATATGCGTATATTAAGAGGTTTATTCTTATATATATTATTATTTTTTCTCTATTTTATAAAAAACTTTTTTGCCTTTTTTTAGAATAGCATACCCATCTTTTAAATCTTTATCTTCTACTATATAATTTACATCTGTAATTTTCTCATCATTTAATGTAATTCCACCTTGTTCTATTAGTTTTCTTGCTTGACCTTTAGATGGCACAATTTCTGCTAAAACTAATATATCTATTAATTCCTTGCTTTCATTGATTTCTATATTAGGCATGTTTTCTAAATCACCATTGTTTTCAAATAAAGCTTCTGCTGTTTGTTTGGCTTTTATTGCTTCATCTTCTCCATGGATTAATTTAGTAATTTCAAATGCCGCAATTTTTTTAGCTTCATTAATTTTTTCATCTTTTAACTCTGATAATCTTCTTACTTCATCCATTGGTAAAAAAGTAAGCATTCTTAAAACATCATATACTTCACTATCTTGAATGTTTCTCCAATATTGATAGAATTCGTATGGTGATGTTTTATTTGCATCTAACCATAGAGCTCCTTTTACTGTTTTACCCATTTTCTTTCCTTCTGAATTTAAAAGTAATGGACATGTTACACAAAAGCTACCATTTTGATGAATTTTTCTTATTAAATCAACTCCTGCTAACATATTAGACCATTGATCATCCCCACCTATTTCAACAGTACATCCTTCTGTTTCAAATAAATGTAGAAAATCGTGACTTTGCATTAACATATAATTTAACTCAAAGAATGTAAGTCCTTTTTCCATTCTTTGTTTAAAGCATTCTGCTGCAAGCATATGATTTACATTAAAATATACTCCATATGTGCGTATAAAATCCATGTAATTTAAATCTAAAATCCAGTCTGCATTGTTTACAATTATAGCTGCATTTTCGCCTTCAAAAGATATAAATTTACTTATTTGCTTTTTTATATTTTCAACATTTTTATCTATTTCCTCTTTAGAAAGCATTTTTCTCATATCTGTTTTTCCACTTGGGTCTCCTATGCATGCTGTTCCACCACCAATTAATATTATTGGTCTATGTCCACATTTTTGAAAGTATGACATCATCATTAATGGTATAAAATGACCTATATGAATACTATCTGCTGTTGGATCTATTCCTAGATATACAGATGTCTTTTTTTCTCCAGCCATTTGTTTAAATTCATCTTCAAATGTTATTTGTTTAATTAAATCTCTTTCTTTTAATACATCATATATATTTTCCAATTTTCTCTTCTCCTTTTTTTATAATACGATTATTTTAATATATTTTTTAATGTTTTTCAAGTATATTTTATAATACTTTGATTAACTCTGGCATGTTTTTTCCTTGAACTTTTGGAATTTCGATTACCTCAAATTTTGAAATTTTATCTCCAAATTTAACTTCAATAATATCTCCAATTTTTACTTCGTAACTTGGTTTTACAACTTTTCCATTTACACTTATTCTTCCATTATCTGCTGCTTCATTTGCTATTGTTCGTCTTTTTATTACTTTAGAGACTTTTAAAAATTTATCTATACGCATTTTGCTCTCCTTTATTACAAATTGTATTTTATATGTATTGATTTAATATTATTTTCACCCTGTCATTTCTAGTTTTTCCATCTATTTTTTCTAATTTAAATTTTCCTATTCTTCTAATAGTTATTATATCATTTTCTTTTATTTGTTTTGTTGTCTTCATTACATTCTCATAATTAACAAATACTCTTCCTTCATTTATAATATCTTCTGCTTTTCTTCTAGAAGTTTTTGCAAGTTCTGACACTATACTATCTACCCTCATTGAAGAAACTATAGCTCTAATCTCTTTTGTATTTATTTGTTTTTCTCTTATTTCTTCTAAAGATATCTCTTCTATTTTTGATTTACTAAATCTAGTTAATTGAGAAATATTTTCTTTTATGAATTTCTTTACTTCATCTAATATTAATATATCTGCGCCATCTTCAAATACCAAAATATCTCCTATCTTTTCTCTTTTTATTCCTAATTTTATTAATACTCCTAAATAATCCCTATGATTATATTTATTATGCAGTTCTTTAGGTAATACAATTCTTATACATTTTATAGGAAGTAATTTATTATAATTATCTTTGGCAATATCTGATAGCTTACTAGGATAAAATAAAATTATTTTTCTTTGTGCATCCTCTATTCCTCCATTTAGTATATAATACAACATTTTTTCTTTATGTATAATTTTTATTAATAAATTTTGCTGATATTCATCTAAAAAATCTGTATATTCTATTTTATTCTTTGCACATGACATCTCATTTTTATCTATCATTTTTGCAATTAATAATTTATCTTCTGGTTTTGAATAATTATTTAAAATTTCCTTTTTATCCATATTTTATTCCTTATATTATAATTGGGTAGACCTAAAAAATTGCCTACCCATCAACTATATAATTATTTATTAGTAGAACCAAATCCTCCTGTTCTTTCTCCTTCTGCTGTATCATCGTCTACGACAAGATATTTTTTAAATATTCCTTGTCCTATTGCATCTCCTTTTTTTATTTCTACATCAAAATCTTTTACATTAAAAAATGCAAACATTATATGTCCATCATTATCTGGGTTTTCATAATAATCTTTATCTACTATTCCAACACTATTAGCTAATATTAATCCTTTTTTCTTTGGGTTTGAACTTCTGTTGCAAAGCATTAAGTATTCATCATCTTGCATATAGGCTTTTAGACCTGTTTTTACAAGTGTTGGTGTTTGTCCTGGTTTAAATGCAGGTACAACACAATCCTCTGCTGCTTCTATATCATATCCTGCAGAATATTTTGTTTTTCTGATTGGTAGGTTTATTTCTTTATTTTCAAAACCTTTTGCAATTTCAAATCCTCTTATCTTTTCCATTTAAAAAACTTCCTTCCATTAATTCTTTTATATATTTTATCGAGAAAGAACTCTTAAGTCAATATTTTAGCAAGATAAATTACAATTTTCGTCACATTTTTTATTTGCCCCTTATAATATATTATAAGGGGGTAACATATATTATGACTCTAAATGAATTACCTTTAAACACAGTAGGTGTCGTAGATACATTAAATTGTAATGGTAATATTCGTAGACGCTTATTAGATTTAGGATTAATACATGGTACAAAAATTATACCTTTATTAAAAAGTCCATCAGGAGACCCTACTGCTTTTGAAATTAGAAAAACAATTATAGCTCTCCGAAAAGAGGATAGCTCTTGTATAAGTTTAATTTAGTGTGTCTGTTCCAACACACATTTCTTTTAGGCGGACATAATCGTCCGCCTTTATATATTTTCACATTTTATTTTTTATTTTAATATAATATCTTATCTATTATATGAGGTGATTTTATGGGTCTTACTTCTAATTCTACTGGTAGTAAATTATTAAATGATGATGTTTTACAATTAAAAGAAAACTGTAATTATACTGTTGCTTTTGCCGGCAATCCTAATGTTGGAAAAAGCACCATTTTTAATAGCTTAACTGGCATGCATCAACATACTGGTAACTGGCCTGGAAAAACAGTTTCCAATGCTAGTGGCATATGTAAATATAATAACAAAAACTTTTTATTAATTGACATACCTGGTACATATTCTCTTATGTCTAACTCTCAAGAAGAAGAAATTGCAAGAGATTATATTTGCTTTGGCAGACCTGATGTTACTGTGGTAGTAGTAGATGCAACTTGCTTGGAAAGAAATTTAAATCTTGTTTTTCAAACTATGGAAATAACTCCAAATGTAATTGTATGTGTTAATTTATTAGATGAAGCTAAGAAAAAACATATTGATATAAATTTATCTAAACTCCAAGAATTATTAGGTGTTCCTGTTGTTGGAACTATTGCTAGAAAAAAGAAAACATTAAAAAACTTATTAAACACTATAAATGGTGTATGTGAGAGAAAAATTATATCTAATCCAAAAATCATTAAATATCCTCAGGTAATTGAAGATAATATTTCTACTATTTATCCAAATATAAAAAAAATAACTCCTCCTTTGTTTGAGTATATTAGTAGATGGATCTGTTTAAAATTATTAGATAATGATGAGAAAATTATTAATACTATTGAAAAATCTTTGTCTATTAATTTAAAGTCTAATGTAATAAAAGAAAAATTATTAGAAATAAAAAATAATTTGGAATTTGATAAAGTAAAAGATACAATAGTATCTAGTATATTAAGAAAAGCCGAAGAGATATCTAACACTGTGTGTTCTTTTAAAAATAAGGATTATTATAAGCGTGATAGAAATATTGACAAAATATTAACTTCTAAGAAGTTTGGAATTCCTATTATGCTTGTTTTCTTAGCTGCTCTTTTTTGGCTTACTATTGTTGGGGCAAATTACCCTTCTAAACTTTTAAGCAATTTTTTTAATTTTATACAAGATAAACTGATTATTTTATTTAATATGCTGCATGTACCTAAATTGATTACTGAAGTTTTTATAAATGGTATGTATAAAACTGTAACTTGGGTTGTAAGTGTAATGTTGCCCCCTATGGCAATTTTCTTTCCCTTGTTTACTTTATTAGAAGACCTAGGATACTTACCAAGAATAGCTTTTAATTTAGATAACTTCTTCAAGAAAGCTTGTACTAGTGGAAAGCAAGCATTAACTATTTGTATGGGATTTGGCTGCAATGCTGCTGGTGTGGTTGGATGCAGAATTATAGATTCACCCCGTGAAAGAATTATTGCTATGCTTACAAATGCTTTTGTTCCATGCAATGGAAGATTTCCGTTACTAATTACATTATCTACTATATTTATAGGTGCATATTTTACTGGTATTACTTCTTCTGTTGTTTCAACTCTATGTGTACTTTTTATAGTATTAATTGGTATATTACTAACTCTTATAATATCAAAAATTCTTTCTAAAACAATATTAAAAGGGTTACCTTCTTCTTTTATTTTAGAATTGCCCCCTTATAGAAAACCTCAAATTGGTAAAATACTTGTAAGGTCTTTATTAGATAGAACTTTATTTGTTTTAGGTAGAGCTATAAGTGTTGCAGCTCCTGTTGGTATTGTTATTTGGATATTTGCTAATATTTCTATTGGTGGTTCTTCAATTTTATATTATATTGCCACTTTCTTAGATCCATTTGCTAAACTCATGGGAATAGATGGATATATTCTTTCTGCTTTTATTTTAGGAATACCTGCAAATGAAATCGTTTTACCAATTATACTCATGTCTTATTTATCTAGTGGAAATCTAGTAAATATGGATAATACTTTAGCTATTGGTGAAATTTTAAAACAAAACGGATGGAATATTTTAACTGGAATAAATGTTATGATATTTACTCTTTTACATTTTCCATGTGGAACAACTTTAATGAGTATAAAAAAAGAAAGTGGTAGCATTAAATGGACTATATTAGCATTCTTACTGCCTACTATTTGCCGGAATTATTTTATGTATGTTTACAACAGGAGTATATAATTTAATTCTTTAGAATAGCTAAAGCACAACCACACTTTAAATTAAAGTGTGGTTGTGCTAGGATTAAAGTAAAATTCCAATTTTTTTAATACCTTGTGCTTCAAAATCGTCTCCGGTAAATTCATATCCGACATTTAATTCGGTATAGTCAACATATCCTTCTTCGACTTTAACACTTCCCATTACATTGATGCACCATACATCAAGATCACATGCAACATAAAGGTCTCCACCAACATTGAATTTTTCAATGTTGTAGATACCACCTTCTATAGTGGTATCGCCATCAACGGTAATTGTTGAGCCAAATCCATTTACTTCGTCTTTGCAAACAAAGTCACCTGCGATTTTAAGGTCAATAGCACACAGGTCAATAGCTTTTCCCGAGTACAAATCTCCCATTATGGTAAGGCTGTCTCCAGTCGAACCACAAATTGCATCTAAGCTAGTATCTTCGCCAATAAGATAAACATTTCCGTAGATTGTGTTTTCTGAATTTGGTGCGGAGTTTATTAATTCTCCAAATATTACAATGTCTCCATCAAATCCTTTGGGAAACATCGTAACAAGCTCCTCTACTGTTACATCATTTTGAAAAACAACTGTACAATTTGGAATTTCCTTCCGTTCCTTCATTGGAACTCCTCCCTTAATTTTTATTTGCAAATCGTTTCTACGATATGCACTTTATATTATACCATATTTCTAACTTTACTGCAAAAAAACCTTTATAATTAACTATTGAAAGTTAATTATAAAGGTTTTAATTCTATCTTTTTATTTTATTTGTAGTTGTTTTATTAAATTCTGTTTTTCTTATTTCTATTTTTTGTATATGTTTATATGATGGTAATTCTTTGGTTGCTTTTGAAATATCTTTCTTTAATTGTTCTTCTATATTTTCAGATTTCATTTCTTCAACTACTTCTTTATTTAGGAATACTTCTGCACAAAGTGCTGTTTCTTCTCCATTTTCATTTTTGGTAGATTTTACTATTACTTCTTGAACATATGGAATACTTGAAATATAATTTTCTATTTCTTCTGGATATATATTTTTTCCATTGTTTAATACTATTACATTTTTCTTTCTTCCGTTAATAACTAATTGCCCTTTATCATTAATTTTTCCGTAGTCTTCTGTGTTAAACCATCCATCAACTAATACCTTAGCTGTTTTTTCTGGTTGCTTATAATATCCCATCATGACAATGTCGCCTTTTACCCATATTTCTCCATCGCCTTCGTCATTTTTATTTCTTATTTCTACTTGACAACATGGAAGTATTACTCCTACTGTTGCTGGATCATTATTATAATTTTTTCTATTTACACTAACTAAAGGTGAGCATTCTGTTATTCCATAACCGTTTAATAACATGATTCCTATATCATTAAAGAACTTTCCTATTTCTGGTCTTATTGGTGCTCCACCTACTACTAATTGATATAAGTTTCCTCCAAATGCTTCATGTATTGATTTGAATAATTTTTTTCTTTTATCTATTCCTATTTTTCTTAAGAAATTACTTAAGCCTATTAAGAATTTTAGTCCGCCTTCTTTTCCTTCTTTTTTTACTTTATTCCATATATTTTTATAAAATACTTCTGTAAAAGCTGGTACTAAATAAATATAATCTGGCTTATATAATTGTAAATTTTTTAATACATTTTTAAGGCTATCATTTATGCAAATTGTTACATGATAATGTATACCAACTAATATTCCAGAAACTGCTTCATATGTGTGATGATATGGAAGTACAGATAAGCATTTTGTTTCAACATCTGCTACTTGAAGTCCATAATAAACACTACTTACCAAGTTATGTTCTGAAAGCATAACACCTTTTGCAACTCCTGTTGTACCTGATGTATATACTAACATTCTTAGTTCGTTTAAGTCTTTCTTTTCTAAATCTACATATGTTTTATTTCCTGATTCGTATTCTTTTTTTCCTAACTCTTTAAATTTATCATAAGATAAAACATTTTCTTCGTCTTCTTCTCTATTTAAACCTATATAATATTTTATATTTGGTAAATCTTTTTTGAATTGTTCTATGTATTTTTCGTATTTTTCTCCATAAAATAGTACTTCACTATCACTATTACTTAGTAAGTTTACCATATCTTTATATGGCAATTCTTTATCTATTGGAACAAATACTCCATTAGTTTTTAATACAGTTAAATATACTGTTATCCATTTATAGCTATTATCTCCAACTATTGCTATATGGTTTTTTAGCATATTGATTGTTGATAATGCTGTTCCTAAGTAGTAAGTATCTTTTTGAAATTCTTTATATGTAACTTTTATTATATTATTTTTATCTTTTTCGTCTCTATATTCGAATGCAATTTTATCACCTGCTTGTTCTTCTGCAAGTTCCATCATTTCTCTAATGCTTTCAAATTTTTGAATTTTGTTGAATTCGCAAACATTTTTCTTCATACTATTATCTCCTTTAAAAATATTAATCTAGTTTACGAAACTAGATTATCACTTTTTGTATACTTTGTCAACCTATTGACTATTTTTTTTTTTGATGTTATCATATTGTATGAAGGAGTAAGTAAAAATGAATAAAAAAGAAATTTCTATAAGTAATTTTCATATTCCTAGATGGAGCGAATTACCAAATGTTGATTTATATTTAGAGCAAGTGGTAGGCTTTATAAACTCTTCTCTATCACCATACATTCTTATGAATACTGATAAAGAAGATAACCAATTGCTTACCAAAACCATGATTAATAATTATGTGAAAAATTCGTTGATAGAAGCTCCAAATAAGAAATTGTATTCTAAAAAACAGTTAGCAAAATTATTTGCTATTTGTGTTCTAAAACAAGTTTATAGTTTACAAGAAATTAAAGTTTTGTTTTCAGTGGCACTTGAAGACTCTGATATTTCAGATGCTTATGATAACTTTTGCAACTTATTTGAAGAAGCTTTAGTTTGCACTTATACTAAAAAGGGATTTATAGATAAAAATAATAATAATGATAATTTATATTTATTGAAATCTGTATTACTTGCATGCAGTTGTAAAATATATGTACAAAATATCACTTTAAGAAATTCAAATTAATAAAATTTTAATGAGGCGACAGTTATGTACGCTGTATATCTTGACAAAATAAAAAAAAATTGTTAATATATATAAGCATTAAATAATAACTGGCCCCTTGGTCAAGCGGTTAAGACGCCACCCTCTCAAGGTGGAATCATGGGTTCGATTCCCGTAGGGGTCACCAAAGCTATAAAAAATCGGAATAAAAAAATAGAGTATTTATCAATACTCTATTTTTTCTTTATTATTTCTAATGATTTTTGTAATATTTCTTTTAATCTTTTTTCTTGTTTGGTTAGATATAAATATCCTATTAACCCTTCGAATGCTGTTGCATACATATATTCTTGTATTGTTGCATTTTTAGGTAAATGATGATTTTCTGTGTTTCTTGTTCTTCTTACAATTTCCTTTTCTTCTTCTGAAAGTTGTTCTTCTAATTCTTTTAATATATATGCTTGTGCAGAAGCTTTAACCAGTTTTACCGCTTCTAAATGTAATTTATGTGGTTTATATTTTGTATTTGTTACTAAGTATTCTCTTATATAATTTTCATAAATACTATCTCCCATATATGCCCATATAAGTGGAGACATCTGATTCACATCTATTTCTTCCATTTATTTTTCCGCCTTTTCTAAAGTTATATTGCCCAATTTTCCGCTTCTAAAATCATCTAAAATTATATTAGATACTTTATTGTCATCCACATTTCCACCTGATACAATACAACCTCTTTTTTTACCTATTAAACACATTATATCATAAATTTTAAAGTTCTCTTCATTATCAGAATTTAATATTTGTGATACTAATTCATCTTCTAGTTTATATCTTTCTAAAACATTAGATTTATAATTTTCTATTAAGTATTTTAATAGTCTATAAGCTATTTCTACTTTTGGTAAAATTTCGTCTTTTATAGTGCCTGTAAATGATAAATTAAGTGCTACTTCTTGACTTTCGAATTTAGGCCATAATACTCCTGGAGTATCTAACAACTCTATATTATTTGATAATCTTATCCATTGCTTTTGTTTTGTTACTCCTGGTTTGTTTCCAACTGCCATAGTAGTTTTTTTAGATATTCTATTTATAAAAGATGATTTACCCACATTTGGAATTCCCATTACCAAAACTCTAATTGGTTTTCCTGTTCTTCCTTTAGAAATATTTTTTTCTTGTTCTTCTTGCATTAAGTTTAATATTGCTTTTTCTACTTTATTAATTCCTCTTCCTGAGTTTGAATCACAGCTAATTGCTGTAGAGTATTTAGTTTTTAATTTATTTTCCCATCTTAATGTTTCTTTTTCGTCTGCCAAATCACTTTTATTTAATATGTATATTTTTTTCTTGTTTTTAGTTAATTCTCTCATATCTGGATTTTGGCTTGAAATTGGTATACGAGCATCTAGTATTTCCACTACTACATCTATTAATTTTAAATCTTCAGCTATTTGTCTCTTTGTTTTTGCCATATGCCCTGGATACCAGTTGATTCCGACTGATGGAAAACTTTTTGGACTATCATCTTTTTTCTTTTCTACTCTAATTTTTCTTTTTTGATACATATCCATTTTAATCACTTCCTTTTTACAACTTGTAATTTGTATCTTACTATTTTATTTCAAATTCTACATAAAAATTTTCTTGCACATTCGCAGATGATGTTATATTTTCTTCTGTTGTAAATTTCTTTACCAATCTATATTTACCATTACTTAATTCATCATAGCCTATTATCCAATTTATTTCTATTTCTATTTGTTCATTACTTTTTAGTGAATATAATACATCATTCCAAGATAAAATTTCTTTTGGTTCATATACATTAAATGTTCCATTTTCCTCTTTTTCTAAATAATATTGAGATCCATAAAAATAATTTTGTTTTGCATTATTTTTTATAATTAAAGTTATTCCCTTTTTCGTTAATGTACCTTCTTTTATGGATATAGATATTTTATCATCTTGTAAATATGAATAATGTTCTTTTACTTGATTATCAATTTTATTTCCATCTACAAGGTCATCATTTAACTTGTTTCTTATATCTAGTGGAAAAATTTCTTTAATTGATTTTGAATATTCAGAACCATCTCTTGGTATTTTGTAGTCTATAATTTCATTATCTTTTATTATAAATTTATGAGGGATTGAATATCCACCATTACTAATTAATTTACCATCTTGTACATAATAACTCTCAACTAATGCCCATATATATACATAAGTTTCATCATCTTTTTCTTTTATACCTAATCTTGCAATATCTGTAAACACTTGAAAATCACTTACATTATAATTAGGTTTAGCATTTTTTTCTTCTACAAAATAATGTGGCTGTTCTTTACTAATAAGATATTCTTCTACTTTGTCATATAATTCTTCTTTACCCTTAACTTCTATTTCTTTTGAATTATTATTTAGTCCTACAACAATGACACCTATAATTCCTAAAATAAATATAGCTATTGCTAATATTATTAGTGCAATTTTTGTTTCTTTTTTCATAATCTACCTCCTCGACAAATTACTATTTTATTTTCTCAAGTTTCTTTTGCTCTTTTATTTCTAATTTTTTCCTTTCTCTTTCAAGTTCTTTTAAACTCTTTTTAGGTTTTGGCATTTCTTCCGGCATCATTCCACCAATATCTGCAATTGCCTTTCTAACTTTTTTTCCTACCTCATAATGTACATCTTTTGCTTCTTTCTCACCTTGTACATTATCTTTTAAAAGTTTTTGCTTCGTTTGATTTATTCTAAATAAATTAGCAACTAATTCATCTTCATTCATATTATCTAAAATATCTTCTCTATATCGTAATTTTTTTCTTTTAAATATATCATCAACGGTTTCACCATTATATAATCCTTTATATCCTGCATTATGAAATTCAGCCATATTTTTAACACCAACAGAAGACGCAACTTTTTGCAAGGTATAATTACCTTGTCTCGTTAACTTTCTTTGATAAAATCTTTTTTCATCATCTGATAATGAATCATATTCTTGCTCTGTTATTTCTTGTTTTCTTGTTTGTATAGCAAAATAGGTTTGTCTTAAAGCAACAACTTCTTTGCTTGGATCTGCATTTTGTACTATTAAATAACATATATATCTTGAAAGTTTATAATCTTGTATATTAGCAATGGCATTATTATTTCTTTTTGACAACCTGTTGACCTCAACAAGTTGTTCATCTATATTAAACCCAGAATTTTTACAAGCATCTTTTGCTTTATTTAAAACCTTTAAGAAGTTTCTCCAGTCTTTATATTCTAAAACTTTTGAAGGTTCTCTAGCATACCAATATTCATTATTAAGTATATCTAATTGATATTTACATATATTACTTAATATTTCAAATCTTTCTTCTTTTGTTTTACCTTCTTTGATTAATTCCGCATTATGAGATTCTAAATTAGATAAAACTGTTAATTCATTTATTGTTGCATAATCTCTTACATTTGAGTTCTTAGCTAACTCTGGATTTAATTCTCTCCATTTTTTAGCAGTAGTATTAAATAATACTACATTAAGAATATCAGCTTCTTCGGCATATTTTAACCATTCTTTATTTTTGAAAAAATCATTATCTGGTAAGATATAATTCTTAATGGCATCCGTATGTATTAAATAATTGTTTTTCGTTAATATTCTTTTTACATCCCACTCCCTGTTTTGATTTTCAATTTCTTTTAACCTTTCAAATTCTTTAATTAAATACAATTTAAATACTGGACTTATTGCTGATGCAAATTCAAATGCAATATCTTTATGTGCATAAGTTCCTCCATACTTTCCTCGTTTTGAATATATACCAATTGCATTTGTTTTTTCACACCATTCAGTAACACTTAATGTAAATGTATGAAGCCCTGCACTTTTTCTAAACCCGTCGAATTCGACGGAATTAAAATTTGGATTATAAATAGACTCCCATGTTCCTAAAAATTCCAAAGTAATTCTATTTCTTAACCAGTTTCTTATAATGTCATCAGCTTTCGATTTTCCCTCTTTGTATTTACCAAAATCAGAAATACAAATATAATCATTATCATCTATGTTTGTAATATTTACTTTAATATTTTGAACTTCTATTATTTTATTTGACATATATTCACCTCCAATTTATCAAATTACGAAAGATAAAATTTTGAAAAAATGTTGATTTTTCAATAGTTTCGGCTAGTATTTAGATAATTCGTACTATACCAGTTGATTCCGACTGATGGAAAACTTTTTTGACTATCATTATTTTTCTTTTCTGCTCTTATTTTTCTTTTTTGATACATATCCATTTTAATCACTTCCTTATTTATCACTATTATTTTCACTTAAATATTTTTTATAAAATTCATCCATTGAAGAAATGTATTTTTGATCTTGTATAACTCTAAACTTTTCATACTCTTTTTCTGCTTTTTCTACTGCTTCTTTATGAGATATACTGCCACTATTATTTAATATTCCTTTTCTTCTAAATTTTAATAAATCATCAGTGGCAGTTATCCAATCTTTCATTGTCATTACATGTCTTTGCTTTGCTTCATCCTCTGCAAATACCAAAAATAAATTTGTTAAATCTTTTAAATTATTCATTTCTTCTTCGTTTAAATAATTTTTTGCA
>OIYV01000069.1_pt1 | contig 76678 bp, 77 predicted proteins | sample 1588251 | NCBI WGS metagenome assembly OIYV01 (sample SAMN03283282) | human gut metagenome | biome: human-associated habitat; material: feces | host: Homo sapiens | place: Peru | collected 2012
TAAAAATCACCACCTTTCTAAATATTATACAACAGTAGACCCTCTCTAAAAAGTGTCTAAATATATGATAAGTTTTCACATTCATATTTGACACGGGGGGGGTTGTTATATAATAAAAGAAGAAAATAGGTGGTAAAAAATGAAAACTAAAAGTATATCACTCATTCTTCTTTTGAGCGTATTTATGTTGATAGCTGGGGGTATGGTCTTAAAAAAATATGAAAACGAAACTTTAATAGACGCTAAATGGAGCGAAAAAGAAGATGCGCTTTTAGCAATAACCATTGACGGTAAAGAATCAGATAATTTTCCAACTACTTCTAGTTATAACGGAACAGTAACTTGTTCAAATGGAAGTGGAACAGCTGTATGGAACGGAAGCAAATGGATATTTAACGTAACTAGTATTACTAAAAATAAAACAAGATGTAACGTTGAATTTACCAAAAAACCAACAGTATACGATAAAGTTCTAGCTGACTACGCCAAAAATAACGGAGTTTCAAAAACTACCGACGAAAACGGCAAAGAAATATATTATTATGTAGGTAATATAACGAATAACAATCTAATATTAAACAATTTCTGCTGGAAAATGGGCCGAACCACCGAAACTAATGGAGTAAAATTACTATATAATGGATTATATAATTCTAGTACCAAATGCAACAACACTGGAGATGACACGGAGGTAGAAAAATATTATGTATCACAAGGAAGTGCAACTGCAACACCTGCGTATTTAGGTTATATGCACAACAAAGTTTATGAAAAAAATACTAAAACAAGTGATAATTCAAGTATAGTTTTTGGCTCATCAGTATCATATACTAACGGGGTTTATACTTTAAACAACACAAAAACGGATAAATTTGAAAATCATTTTTCTGACACCACAGATTCTTCATACGATAATGGCTTAGATAATTATCATTATACATGTTTTTCTACTAGTAGAACCTGTTCTAGCGTTTCCTACATATATTCACTTTGGTATTCATCATCATTATATATTTTTTATTTAACGCTAGAAAATGGAAACACTATTGAAACTGCTCTAAACGAAATGCTATTTGCAGACGATGTTAACTCAACTAATTCTGAGTTAAAAACAATAGTTGATAACTGGTATAAAACAAACATGACTTCTGCTACAAATTATTTAGAAAATACAATCTTTTGTGCTAACCGTAATATTAATGATTATGGTGGATTTAATCCGAATGGTGGAAATCTAACATCTAATTTTCTGTTAAACTATACAACATTAACTTGTTCTAACAAGTTGGACCAATATACATTAAAAGTATCAGCTGGCGGAACAGCAAATTATGGAAACAATGCCTTAGACTATCCAGTTGGCCTTTATAACGTTAAAGAAGCTCTGCTTTCATCAAATAATAATAAAGCAGGTTCCTTTTTAACTAGTAATAATTTATATTATTTAATAAATAATTTTGGAATAACATCATCAGGTTTTTTACAACCTGGCTTCGTTAACAAAAGGGGGGTAGCAATAAGCTATGTTACAGGCGAAAAAATGGGCATCAGGCCCGTAGTATCTCTTCGTACAGATATCATTCTAACTGGCGGTACAGGGGAGGCTGACAATCCATATACTGTATCTCTTCCTTAAGTATCTAAAATAAAAATATCGGACTTAATTGCCCGATTTTTGTATACCTAAACTAGCACCTATTAAAGATGATAAACAAATAATAATATAATAAATTAGTGTATTAAACTGATAATGATTATGAAATAGTAAACTAAATACAAACATAAATAGTGAAAGAATAACACCTAATGCAAGACCATGTATAAATCCTCTTTTACTTACTGTCTTGCCCAGTTTATAGCCACTATATAAAGCAATAACTCCAAAAAAGATAATTGTAATAAGCTTAGTAGAAAACACTCCAAATAAATTAAGAATTGCTAAAATTAATGGAAAAGCAAAAACAAATACTAAAGGAATAACTAATATTTTTAAATAATTTATAATTAAATTCAAAATAACCACCTAGTAAAATCTATGTGGCTATTATTTTTTTATGCAAAGATTAGCAGCACTATTATAAGCTCTAAGTAAATTTGAAGCCCCAAGTTTAACCCCACCATAATATCTTACTACTAATAATAAATATCCATCTAAACTATTTCGCTCTAAAATATTAAAGAAAGCAAGACCAATACCACCTGGTTCTTTATCATCACTTTTGCCACCTGTATTATTAACTTTATAAGCATAGGGAACATGTCTATACCCCTTATTTTCATCTTTTACATAAGAAATAATACTAGCAACATCTTCTTTACTATCTATTTTAAAAAGCATACCAATAAACTTAGATTTCTTTTGAACAACTAAAGAATCACTAATTAAATTAAAATTCATAACAATCACAAAAAAATTATATCAAAATTTAAGTAATAATAAAACCTAAAATGTGTTAAAATAAAACTGTGATGTTTATGTTTAAAGAAGAAATTGCCCTTATTCCTAATAAGCCAGGCTCATATCAAATGTATGATAAAAATAATATAATAATCTATGTTGGTAAAGCCAAAAACTTACATAAAAGAGTAAGTTCTTATTTTCGTGGAAAACATTCTGGTAAAACGGCCAAGATGATAAGTGACATAGCTTACTTTAAATATATTGTAACCTCTACGGAGCTAGAAGCATTTATTTTAGAAATAAATCTAATTAAAAAATATAGTCCAAAATATAACATTTTACTAAAAGATGACAAGAGTTACCCTTATATTGAATATACTAGAAAACCATTTCCTAGTCTAAAAGTAGTAAGATACTTGTCAGCTAAAAAACACAAAGATAAAGTTTTATTTGGCCCTTATGTAAATGCTTATGCAGCAAGAAGAATAACTAGCTTAATTAATAGATTATACCCATTAAAAAAATGTGAAGGTCTGCCAAAAGAAGTATGTCTTTACTATCATATTCATGAATGCTTAGGATACTGCACCAAAAAAGTAGATGAAAACCAAATCCTTGATATGGAAAACGAAATTATTTCTTTCCTTAAAGGTAACGAAGATATTATTAAAAATAAATTAAAAGAAAAAATAAATTACTATTCTGAAAATATGAACTATGAGATGGCTTTAGACTTAAAAAAAGAACTAGATTATATGACCGTAGTTTTAGAAAAACAAAAAGTAGAGCTAACTAATAAAGAAGATATGGACATTATCAACTATGTCTTTGAAAATGGTTTTATCTCTCTTGAAATTCTATTTATCAGAGCTGGTAAACTAGTTGGTAACTATACTGAAATCAAACCAGTAACCGACGACTACTTAAACGAACTAGAATACTACATAGCGCTTTTCTATAATAAAAAAGAAGTCCCTAAAGAAATTCTTTTACCAGATGAAATAGATCCAAACATCTTAAAAGAAATTATCAATACTAAATTTATTAAAATAAGTAGGGGACCAAAACACAAACTTCTTAAAATGGCTAAAGAAAACGCTAGTATTAATTTAGAAAATAACTTCAAAAGAATTTTAAATGAAATAAATAGAAGTACCGGTGCTAATGAAGAATTAGAAAAACTGTTAAATATTGGCATCAAAAGAATAGATGTATTTGACAACTCAAATCTTTTTGGTTCCTTTGCCGTATCAGGTATGGTTGTTTTTGTAGATGGTAAACCAAGTAAGAATAAGTATCGTAAATATAAAATTATGGTTGATAAAAACGATGATTATCACACTATGAAAGAAGTAATCTATCGTAGATATTATCGGGCTCTACTTGAAAAAGATTTACCAGACTTAATTTTAGTAGATGGTGGCAAAAGTCAAATAGGAGCAACCAAAGAAGTATTAGAAGAACTAAATTTAAATATCAAAGTCTGCGGATTAGTTAAAAATGATAAACACCGCACAAATGACTTACTTGATGGTGATACCTTAGAAATCTATCAAATAGATCACACAAGTAACTTATTTCACTATCTGACTAGAATGCAAGATGAAGTTCATAGATACACAATAAATTATCATCGTCAAATTAGATCTAAAGGAAATATCGCAAGTGTTTTAGATAACATTCCTGGAATTGGCGAAAAAAGAAGAAAAGAACTTATTAAAACTTATGGTAGCATCAAAAAAATTAAAGAAGCAAGTATCACTGACCTAGCAACAATTTTACCATTAGACGTCGCTGAAAAGCTTCATAACTACCTAAAAGAAATCTAACTTACTATAATAGTAAGTTTTTTTTATAAAAAAAATATAACTTATCGTTATACTTTATCATCTTCATCTAAAATTTCTATTCCGAGTTGCTTTAAATAATCACTTATATCTTCTTTAACAAACATCTCTAACGGAATATCTAAACACCTTGCAAAAGAGTAGAGAACAGCTAAGCTAAACGTTTGCGTAGTTTTTGCACTTTCAATATTACCAATTAAACCTCTAGAGAAGGTCGTCTTTTCAGCTAATTGTTCCTGAGTAATGCCACGATATTTTCTAAATAACTTAATTCTTTTAGAAACTAAATCATAAATATATTTAATATCTTCCTTGTTATTCATATTAAGCACTCCTCAATAATATTTTATCAAGAAGATGCCAAAGATTTTGTCAGTATATGGTGTGAAAAGAAAAAGAGTAGTTACCTACTCAAAAAAGTTTTTAAAATCGACTTCTAAAGCTTCAGAAATTTTACCTACTGTTGCGATAGAAAAACTTTTATTCTTCTTTTTACTTTCAATTTCACATATATAATCAGTACTCAAATTCGCTTCATCAGCTAATTTTGCTTGTGTAAAATTCTTTTCTAATCTATATTTACGAATATTACCTCTTACTAAATTATAATAATAACTATCAGATTTTCTTTCTACCATAATTTACTCTCCTAACATTATTTTCTCAAAAAACTAAAAGAAAATGAACGGGCGTATAGTCCTAGTTTATGATGAGTAAAATAGCAATAAATTATACATTAAATCTTTTTATTCTTAATAAATTCCCTAAAAATCTTAGTAATAGCTCTTTTTTCTATTCTAGAAACATAACTTCTAGATATTTTCATTTCTTTACTAATTTCTTTTTGAGTCATTTCTCTAGTATTATATAAGCCATATCTTTTAATTATTATTTCTTTTTCTCTTTTAGATAAAGTATCTAAATATTTAAGTAGCAAATCTATTTTATTTTGAGTATCAATCATATCAGCAATATCTTCATTATCACATTTTAAAACATCAATTAAATTTATTTCATTACCATCTTTATCAAAACCAATTGAATCATTTAAACTTACATTATTTAAATGCTTCTTATTACTTCTATAATGCATTAAGATTTCATTTTCAATACATCTAGCAGCATAAGTTGTAAGTCTCGTATTTTTACTTGGTTTATACGAATCAATTCCTTTTACTAAGCCTATTGTACCAATGCTTATTAAATCATCTTGTAAATATTCGTTGTTTTCATATTTTTTTACAATGTGCGCAACTAATCTTAAATTATGCTCAATAAGTTTATTTCTTGCATCTTTATCCCCAAGTAGCATCTTTCTAGTGGCTTCTTCTTCATCAGTTTTATTTAGTGGCTGAGGAAAAACATTAATTGAATAAGAACCTGTAAAAAACATTAGGCCTTTTAACAAACTAATTAAATATAACATCAAATCACCTAATAAAATATATGAAAACTATTATAAAAACTAGACTGTAAACTTTAGTTATGATAATATGTTTATGGTGGTAAAAGTGAAAAAAATCGTTTTATTTTTAATAATGTTAAGTTTTCCAATCTTAGTAAGTGCCAATAATAACTATAAAGTAGTTAAGCATTATATTGATAGTGAAATAGAAATAAGTGGTAACCTAAGAGTAAAAGAACTTCTTATCGTAGATGGTGAAATTGATTATTTATTAAGAACTCTTAATTATAATTCTTTTGGTAGCAAATGGGATGGTAAAACTGTCAATCTAGAAAATGGTGAAATATATAATGCCTTAAATATTTATAACTTTGCTTGTAGTGCTTATAAATATAATAATGAAGAAATTAATATCAATGATTTAGGTAAAGATGTTACATATTTTAAAGAATTAGATCCTAAAAAAGTTAGCGATAAAACCTTTAATATAAAAACAAAAGATGGTGAAAATGATTACTATATTTATTACCAAAGTAGTGGGTTAACCGCGTTTTACTTAGAGTATGTTATTGGTAATGCAGTAGTATCTCATAATGATATAAAGGAGTTAAATTACACATTTAAAAATTTAAATTATGCACCTAAGACCACTCTTTTAAGAGTTCTAATCCCATATCCAACTAGTGATGAAAGTTATCATGCATTTCTTCACGGCGCTAAAGGTGGTTATGAAGATATTGAAAAAGACGGTCAAAAATACGGAATAGTAGCAGTCTATGAAAACTTAAAAGGTAGCCCAAATATAAGAATAACTATGCCACTAGATCAAGTTCCTATTGATATTAATACAAACAAATCAAACATTGATGCACTAGACAAAATAATAGAAATTGAAGATAAATTAAGTGCTAATAGTCAAAAGGGTAAAACAATCAATAAATATGCTAAATTAGTTCTAATATCATTAAGTATTTTATATGTTCTAGTAGGTATTTATATTTACAAAAACAGTAATAAAGTATTACTACTAATCTACTCAGTTCTAGGTTTATTACTATGTTTATTTAATTATTTATTTAAAACAGAAATCTATTATATTTACTTAGTTATCCTTGCACCTATATTATTATTTATTATCAATAAAATTAAAGAAAGAAAAAATTAATTATGCAATATTTTGAAAATAACGAAAATTTAAAAAGTGAATTAAGAACACTTAACTATACTTATGAAAACAATCATTTTACCTTTTATAGTGATCTTGGCGTCTTTTCGAAAGATAAAATTGATTTGGGAAGCCGACTTCTAGTAGAAACTTATTTTAAATACGGTAAAAAATCTATTAAAATTCTAGATGTCGGTTGTGGTTATGGTTTTATTGGCATAACCCTAAATAAAGTAATGGATGCTAACGTAGATATGATAGACATTAACGATAGAGCAATGCACCTAGCCAAAATGAATCAAAAGGAAAATAAAGCGGTAGTTAATATCTTTAAAAGTAACATCTATGAAAATATTACTGAAAAATACGACTGCATAATAAGTAATCCACCAATTAGGGCAGGTAAAAGCGTTTATTTAACGATTATTAATGAAGCTCCCAAATACCTTAATCCTAGTGGTGAATTATGGTTTGTTATGCGTACCAATCATGGCGTAAAAACTGTAATTAAAAATTTAAAAGCAAAATATAGTGTAGAAATTCTAAAAAAAGATATGGGATACTACATAGTTAAAGTATTATGCGCATGAAATATCATGCGTTTTTATTATCTTCATCTAGCACTTTTATTTTTCTCATGATATACTTTAAATGGTGATTAAAGATGGATGCAATAAGTATAAAAACTGATTATGAAGTACTAGCCAGTCTAATTAAAATACCAGACTTAATTTCCTATGCTAAAAGTAAAAATCTTGATGCTTTAGGAATTATTGATAATAACTTATGTGCATCTGCTGAGTTTCTAAAAGTCTGCAACCAAAATAATATTAAACCCTTAATAGCGCTTGATATAGAAATAGATAATAAACATTTATATTTATATGCCAAAGAAGAAAAATCTTTAAAAAAACTCTTTAAAATAAATACTTATAAATTAGATAATGAAATTACAAAAGAGTACTTAGTTCCAATGCTAAAAGACTTTTTAGTAGTTGTAACAGACATAGAACTTTATAAAGAACTAGAGACGCATACAGATAAAATTTACTTTGGTTATGATAATGAAAATACCAAAAAAGTAGGGATAGACCAAAAAGCCAAAACTGTATTTTTTAATATTACCAAAACTCTTCAAAAAGAAGATACTAAATATCTTAAATATTTAACTTTAATAGAAGATGGTAAAAAACCAGAAATAAATCAAATGGATGCCAAAGAAAACTATTTAAAGCCAGGAAATAATTTAGAATTTACCAGTCAAATCAATATTACACTATCACAAAATCCTAATTTAATTCCTCACTATGATGAAAAAATCAAAGATAGCTACGAATACTTAAAACAGTTAGCAGTTCTTGGCCTTAAAAAAAGGTTAAATGGGGTTGTCCCAAAAAACTATCAAGAAAGACTTTTATACGAACTTAAAGTTATTAAGGACATGAACTTTGTTGACTACTTCTTAATCGTTTATGACTACGTTAAATACGCAAGAAACAACGATATAATGGTCGGCCCGGGAAGAGGATCCGCAGCAGGCAGCTTAGTTACTTACTCACTTGGAATAACTATGATTGATCCCTTAAAATATAATTTACTATTTGAAAGATTTCTAAATAAAGAAAGAGTAACAATGCCCGATATTGATATTGACTTTGATGCTAAAGAGCGCTGGCGAGTAATTAACTATGTTAAAGAAAGATATGGCGATAACTGTGTTATGCCAATTATGACTTATGGTACATTTGCATCTAAACAAGTTCTTTTATCCATTGCTAAAATTTGGGGAGTGGAAATAGATGCTTTGATGCCCTTAATAGATGCCAAAAAAACTTTAAAAGAAAATCTAACACCTGAGGTAATTAAAATCTTAAATTCTAATTTAGAAATTAAAAAAATCTACTACGAAGCTTTTAAATTTGAAGGATTAAAAAAACATATTAGTACCCATGCCGCCGGCGTTGTTATCTGTAATACTGCACTTGATAATATTATTCCAATTATTAAAAGTGGAGATACTTACCTTACTGGCTATACAATGAACTATTTAGAAGCCCTTGGCCTACTTAAAATGGACTTTTTAGCTATCAAAGACTTAACCACCATGAAAATGATTATAGATGATATAAACGAAAAGCTAGACTTAAATAAAATAGATTTAGAAGATGAAAGTGTCTTAAACGAATTTAAAAAAGTTAACACCACAGGTATATTTCAATTTGAAAGTGAAGGCATGAAAAGCTTCTTACAAAAATTAAAACCATCAAAATTTGATGATCTAGTAGTTGCTCTTGCTCTATATAGACCAGGACCCATGCAAAACATTGATACCTTTATTCGCCGTAAAGAAGGCAAGGAAAAAGTAGATTACATCACTCCTGAACTAGAAGATATTTTAAAAGAAACCTACGGAATTATTGTCTACCAAGAACAAATAATGCAAATATTTACAACGCTAGCAGGTTACTCATACAGTGAAGCTGACATCATCAGAAGAGCCATATCCAAAAAGAAAGAAGAAGTCATTAAAGAAGAACAAATCAAATTTATAACTCGTGCTAAAAATAAAGTAAGTGAAGAAACTGCAAGTAAAATATATGACTTAATCATGAAATTTGCTAACTATGGCTTTAATAAATCTCACTCAGTAGCTTATGCTTTCGTTGGTTATCAAATGATGTATCTAAAAGTAAAATACCCACTATATTTCTACAAAGACCTTCTAACTATTAATATTGGCTCGGCAACTAAAACCAAAGAATATATTGACGAAGCCAAAAGCCTAGGAATAAAAATAGTAAAGCCAGATATTAATTTAAGCACTAATGAATACATAATCCATGAAGAAAGTATCTTAATGCCTTTTAACATTATTAAAAATGTGGGTGGTACTGCCAGTAATGATATCGTAAAAGAAAGGGAAAAAGGTCCATTCCAAGACTTCTATGACTTTGTAAGTCGCCTATACGGTAAGTCAGTAAACACTAAAACAATTACTAATCTAATTATGGCTGGTGTCTTTGATAACTTTAACGAAACTAGAAACACGCTTATAAATTCCATGAAAAATGCTAGCATCTATGCCGAACTAATTAGTGGGTTAGATAGCTCACTAGTTTCAAAACCGGAACTAGAAAGAAAAGAAGAGTTTCCACTAAATGAACTTATGAAAGCTGAAATAGACCTTTATGGTTTTTATGTATCCAATCACCCAGCCAGTAAATTTAAAGGTATAAAAATTAACGAAATACCTAACTACTTTGATAAAATGATTGAAATATATGGTCTTTTAGAAAGCATTAAAACTATCAAGACCAAGAAAAATGACACTATGGCCTTCTTAAAAATATCTGATGAAACTGGTTACTTTGACTGTATAATCTTTCCTAAAAAAATAGATTACATCAACCGCATCAAAGAAGGTGAGGTCCTAAAGTTTTATGGCCACGTAGAAAAAAGATACGATAAATACCAATTAATTATTAATAAAATAGATAAAATAAGAAATGAGGAACAAAAATGAAAAACAATAAATTCTTAGCAAGTTTAAGTGCTCTAATCGGTGCTCTAATCTTCAGTATTCCCTGGATATTTATATATTATCTAGGATATATCGCATCAATATGTGCCTTTATTATTGGCTATGGTGCTTACTTATTCTATAAAAAAGTTTGTGACATTGACTCAAAATCTAAATACATAATCGTAACAATATCAGTTATAGTTATCACATTTATTACTTTTATAGTCATGCCATCCATAACCGCCTACCTAGAAGGCACCTCTTTTAACGCTCTATATGCAAATAATGCCTTTGTTACAGCTTTAGTAAAAGACTATATCGTAAGTTTAATCTTTACAATTTTAGGTATCTCAACCTTGCTAAAAAAAATGAACGAAGAAGCTAAAACCGATAATACATTAACAGAAGAAGAAAAAATCAAAAAACTAAAATCAGTTTATGAAAAATATAATGCATTTGATAAAGAACATACAATCTCAGAAATTACAGTTTTAAAAGAACTAGACTTTGCTGACAAACTACCATTTTTAACTAGAATGGAAAAGAAGGGAATAATTGTCTCACCATTTAAAAAGAGTTACTTTGATGAAGAAGCTCTAACCAATGAAGATAAAGCTAAAGCAAACTTTAAAAAGAATATCATGCCTGGGATTATTATAAGCATCGTTATCGTTTTAGCATCAGTTCTAGCAGGTATTTATCTAGCATATAACTCCACTGAAGTGCAGCCAAGAAATATTACTGAAAAGAAAGAAACAACAGTTACTTTTGAAAATGTAACTTTAAACTTAACTTCAAATTTTATTAAAACTGAAACTGACAGTGAAACAGTATTTTATGAAAATCAGCTTAATGAAAAAGTTGGTGGCGTCATGATTGTCAAATTAAAATCAGATTATGATGGCGACTTGGAAGAATTTTATAAAAGTTATAGAAAAGAATTAATGAAAAATTACAACATTCTAGAAATAAAAGATGAAACCTACAACGGTGTAGACTACAAAATGTTTAAAATGCAGTACCTAGATGATGAAAACGAAAAAGATATTTATTATGTAACCCAACTAGAAAATAATTTTTATTTAATTGGTATCTTTAGTAATTTTAACGATAACGACTGGACCGAAGCTATTAATTTTTCAAGTAAACTTCTAGCAAGTACTAAAATAAATTTAGAAAATAAACAAGTTGATATGTAACCCTAGAACCTTCGTGGGTTCTCTTTTATTTTTTAATTTAATATGATAAAATTATTACTGTAAAGGAAATGTGATAACATGAAAGAAACATTTTTATATAGACTTCTAAGACCAGTAGTAAGCCTCTACATGAAGCTTATTTATAAACCCCAAGTTATCTATGAAGAACCACTTGATTTTGAAGGCTCCTTTATTTTTGCTGGAACTCATACTAGTTTTAAAGATTGCCTTTTAATTGCCAGCCTTACAAATAAGCCTCTTAGATTTCTTGCTAAAAAAGAACTTTTAGACCCCCCATTTGGTATCTTCTTTAGATTTGCTGGAATCATTCCTGTAAACCGTAAAATCAAAGATAAAACCGTCTTACCAGCAGCAAGCAAAGTCTTAAAAGAAAATTATGTCGTTGTAATATTTCCTGAAGGCACGATCAATAAAACCGATGATCTTATCATGCCATTTAAAAAAGGGGCAGCTAAGCTCGCAATAGATAATAACTGCAAGATAGTTCCTTTTGCTATAAATGGTATTTATAAACGAAATCAAATAATAATTAAAATTGGTAAAAAATACTCACCTAAAACTGATGATGTAGAAAAAGAAACCAAAGTTTTAGAAAATAAAGTAACAACCCTTTTAGAAAGCGTGATTAAAAATGAATTTTATAAATAGAATTTTAAATAATAAAGAACTAGAAAAACCATACTATGACTTATACGGTGAAACCTTAACTCACTTAGAATATCCTGATTTAATGATGCATGAAATGATCTACGAATCATCAAAAAAATATGCTCACAGTAATGCGATCTCCTATTATGGAAAAAGTCTAACATACAAAAAATTCTACGAAAAAATAGAAACCTGTGCTAAAGCCCTAAAAGCAAACGGTGTAAAAGAAGGCGATAGAATAACCATCTGTATGCCAAATACTCCTGAAGCCGTCATCGCTTTCTATGCTATAAATATGGTTGGCGCCGTAGCAAGTATGATTCATCCGCTATCAAGTGAAAACGAAATAGAATTCTATATGGACGCTGCAAACAGTAAGTTTATCTTTACCGTAAATGTCTTTGAAGAAAAAGTAATAACAGCTGCAAGAAGAGTAAACGCTAAAAAAATTATAATTGCAGATGTAACTGACAGTATGTTTATAGTAATCAAAAAAACCATTGAAGCATACAACTATGTTACAAAATTCTTTAAAGAAAAAGAAAACAAAGAGTATCTTAATGATGACAATGTTATGACTTTTAAAAAATTCTTTGATACCGGTTATGGTTATGATGGAAAGTACAAAGTAACTGGTAAAAGTGATAAAGAGGCAGTTATCCTATATAGTGGTGGAACAACTGGTAAACCAAAGGGTGTAGTTTTATCTAATAAAAACTTTAATGCCGAAGGAATGCAGTGCTTTGCTATGACTGGTGCAAAAGCTGGCGAATCTGTTCTTACCATCATGCCAATATTTCATGGCTTTGGTCTAGGCGTAAGTGTCCATACAGAGCTTATCTCCGGAATGAAATGTATTTTAATCCCAGCATTTAAAGTAAGTGAATTTGCAAGATTAATTAAACTATATCGTCCATCATTTTTAATTGGTGTACCAACAATGTATGAAGGCTTAATTAATAATGAAGACAAATCAAAATATTTAAAATGTGTAACAAACTGTATCTGTGGCGGTGATACCCTAAAAACTGACCTAAGAGAGCGAGTAAATGCATATCTTTTAGCTCATGGTTCCAATGCCCAAATAAGAGTAGGCTACGGTCTTACTGAAAGCACTGCTGCTGCAATTCTTACCCCAAAGCACTATTATAAAGAAGGCGCTTTAGGCGTACCGTTTCCTGATGTTACTGTTAAAATAATTAAACCAGGAACCACCAAGGAACAAAGAAAGAAAAGAGAAGGTGAAATATGCATAAGTGGGCCAACTGTCATGCTTGGTTATCTAAATGAAACTGAAGAAACTGCAAATACCCTAAAACTTCATCCTGATGGCAAAATCTACCTGCACACCGGTGATATCGGCTACAAAGATGAAGAAGGACTAGTATTCTTTACATCAAGACTAAAAAGAATGATTGTAACTAGTGGTTATAATGTCTATCCTAGTTACTTAGAAAAAATCATTGACTCACACCCAGCAGTCTTAGCTTGCGTTGTCGTTGGAATACCACATCCATACAAAAAACAAGTTCCAGTAGCCTGCATCGTTTTAAGAGATAATTTTAAAGAATCAAAAGAACTAACCAATGACATTAAATACTACTGTGCCAAATCCATAGCAAAATATGCTATGCCATATAGATATCACTACATAAAAAGCGTTCCTAAAACTTTAATTGGTAAAGTTAACTATAAAAAATTAGAAGAAGAATGCACTAAAAAATATAGTAAAGAGGCCTAACATGGAAAAAGAAAAAAATCAAGTAGGGTTTAAAATTTTTAAAAGCATTTTAGGAGTCATATTTACATGCTATTATAGACCAAAGTATCTTAATAAAGAAGTAATTCCTAAAGAAGGACCAATTATCGTTTGTGGCAATCACATTCATCTTTTTGACCAGTGCTTGCCAATCTTAGCAACCAAAAGAATGCTCCACTATATGGCTAAAAAAGAATATTTTGATGGACCATTTGCTTGGTTCTTTAAAGCCTCCGGTTGTATCAGTGTTGATCGTGAGCACCACGGAGGTACCTCTAAAGAAATTGCTGAAAAAGTTCTAAATAAAAAATGGGCTCTAGGAATTTATCCTGAAGGCACTAGAAACAGCCTAGCAAGTAAAGAAGAAAAATTAAAAGAAGCCTATGAATATCTAAAAAAAGACATGAGCTTAGCTAAATTTAAAAAAATAATAAAAAAACAAATGACTCTACTAAGTCAGTATGAATTTTTAAAAACTCTTTATAATGATAATGTTATAACTAAAGAAGAATTTAAAAAAGCGTTGCTAGACCTAGATAACTATCTAATTAAATTAGTTAAAGAAAACAAAATAAGCAAAGACACTTACAAAGATACGCTACTACTACCAGTTAAATTCGGAACTGTATCACTTGCATCTAAAACAAACGCGACTATCGTTCCTTATGCCATAACTGGTAAATACCAATTTCTAAATAACAAACTAACAATCAAATTTGGTAAACCATTTAAGGTAAGCAAAGAAGATAATTTAGAAGAAGTAAATGAAAAATTGCAAAATGAAATTAAAAACATAATTTTAGAAAGTAAAGATATATAAGAAAGAAATTTTTATGAAATCAAAAGTATTATTTACAAAAGAATTAACTCCAAGTGCTTTAGTTAAAATTTATGAAACCCTAGGACACAAACTAAGCGGAAATGTTGCCGTTAAATTACACTCAGGAGAAGCCGGTAATCAAAACTACTTAAAGCCTGAGTTCGTAGAAGAACTAATAAACCATATAAATGGAACAGTTGCTGAATGCAACACAGCTTATGACGGTGAAAGAAATACCACTCTAAAACATCAAAAATTACTAGAAAATCATGGTTGGAGTAAACATTTTAAAGTAGACTTACTAGATGAAAAAGAAGACCTAGAACTAGACGTTCCAAATGGCAAAAGAATCAAGAAAAACTATGTCGGCAAGAATATTGAAAACTACGACTCTATGCTTGTTTTATCACACTTTAAAGGACACCCAATGGGCGGTTACGGTGGCGCATTAAAACAATTATCAATCGGTGTTGCTTCATCAGCTGGTAAAGTTTATATTCACACAGCAGGAGCTACTAAAGACCCAAATAAACTATGGGAAAATCTTCCAAAACAAGACGAGTTTTTAGAATCTATGGCTGATGCTGCCTCATCAGTAGTAAACTACTTTAATAAAAATATTGTATACATCAATGTACTTTGCAACATGTCAGTAGACTGTGATTGCTGTGCAAAGGCAGAAGACCCATGCATTAAAGATATTGGTATTCTAGCAAGCCTAGACCCAGTAGCTATTGATGAAGCCTCAATCGATTTAGTAAAAGACAGTAATGACGAAGGCAAAGCCCACTTTTTAGAAAGAATAGAAAGTAAAAATGGTCACCATACGATAGATGAAGCACAAGAAAGAGGCATCGGTACTAAAGAATATGAATTAATAAGTATAGACTAAAATGTCTATATTTTTTTTGCAATTTTTTAAAATTTCCAATATTTAATATTGACAAAATTCTCTCTATCCTTTAGTATATAGACCTTGTAAACCGAAATTTTTAGTGTATTATTATGAATCATATAATTTTATACTAATTAGTTAAATCACTCATATATTATTTTAGGGGGTAAAATATGAAAAAGTGGTATTATTTTTTACTCAGTTTTTGCTTAATACTATTAATTAGCTCATCAGCAATGATACTAGTGCATAAAAATAATGAAGAAAAATTAAATGTTATCGCACTAGAAGGAAAAATTGACGAAACTAAAGAAGAAAATTTAAAGGAAAAATATTATAACTTTAGACAAGAGTATCAAAATGATGACATAATTGGCAGTATCAACATTCCTGGGACTGATATTAATACCTTGTTTGTTAAACCATCAAATAATTCTTATTATTTAACGCACACTTTAAAAAAAGAAAAAAGTCGAATTGGTGCTGTATTTATGGACTACCGAAATACATTTGATGACAAACAAATTAATATATATGGTCATAATTCAAATAAATATGACGTAGCATTTAAAAATCTAAGATTATACTTAGACAATGAATTTACTGAAAAAAATAATTTAATATATATTGAAACTGAAGACGGTATTACAACATACGAAGTATTTTCTGTAAAAAGAACCAAAGAAAAAGAACACATGACATTAAAAACTAATGATTTTCTAGGCCACATTAATAAAATTAGAGAAAATGCTTTATATAATAAAAATATTAACATTACCGAATCTGATGATATTTTAATTCTTCAAACATGTTTGCTTGATGGAACAAGAGATTATCTTATTGTTAGTAGTAGGAAATTAACCAATCTTTAAAAGATTGTTTAATATAGATTTAGGAGGGAAAAGGTTATGAAAAAATTAAAAAATGTAGCACAGCTATTTCTTGCATTAGCTATTACTATAACATCTATATTTAGTAATGCTTTTGTTGTATTTGCTGATGCTAACCCAAACGCTGGTAAAGTTACTGCCACTAAAACTGCAGAACGTATTGGCGATGAAACTAGCAGAAGTGCTAAAGTTAAAATAACAGTAAGTGGTAATCCTTACACTATAACTACACAAAAAGATAGAGAAATCGTTTTAGTGTTAGATGCTTCTGGTAGTATGGATAATGGAATAAGTGGCTCTAACAAAAATAGAATAGAAACACTAAAGGACGCTGCTGAAAATTTCATTGATAGTCTTTTAACAGAAGAAAATGCTGGAAAGATTAAAATCGGTATAGTATGGTATTCTGATAAGGATAATACCAATAAAAGTGAAGTATGTGGTTTAAATGATAATGCTACAACTCTAAAAAATTGTGTTTCTGGTAAAACTGCTAAAGGTGGTACTAACGTTCAACTTGGAATCAGTATGGCCAAAGATTTATTTACAAAAGCAGATAATGAAAAAAGCTTAATCGTTTTATCAGACGGTGTGCCAACATACTATAATGATAAAAATGGTATTGAACATGGCCATGGTAGTGTAGACACTCATGAAGATTTATATGCTTATGATTTTGTAGCAACAAAGAATTATCAAAATAATCTTGGACAAAATGTAGCCGATGGATATATTGATTACTACGATTATAAAAGCGAAGAAACATATAGATGTGAATACGTTGGTTATAGAAGAAATCACTGGGGAAAAATCACTTATGAAAGTGAAACTTGCCAAGATGGATTTTATATGAAACCTAGTGAAGCAGCAAAAAAAGAAACAGACTCATTTAATGGCAAAATATACTCAATTGGTTTTGGTATAACTACAACAGATTGGAGAGGTAATACCGTTACTAATGAAGAAGCTCAAAATTTCTTAAAATCAATTGTAAAAAATGGTGGAAGTTACTTTGATGCTAGTGACACGGCTAAATTAAATGAAGCCTTTGCAGCTGTATCAAAAGATATGGAAATTGTTGCTAAAAACTTAACTATTAGAGACGTTGTTCCAAGTACATTCACTGTAGATGAAAATGACTTAAAGCAAAGATATGGTAACAATGTAACAATTACAAAAGATGAAAACACTAAAGAAACTATTATAACTTATAAATTTGCTGAATTATCTTCTAAAAAATCAGAAGAATTAACATTCAATGTAACAGCAAATGAAGATTATTATGGTAGTATGTACACTAATAATGGTGCTACTGTTACTGGAACTGCTGCTGATGGTAATAAGTTCTATGAAAATGTTGATGGTAAGATTAACGAAAACTTAATCGACCCAGTTGCGCCTATTGCATCAAGAACTAAAGATGATAATTACGACACAGAAACTAACAAGGAATTAGTAGTAGATGCAAGTGATGGCATTACGTCAAATGATTATAATGGAAAACAAGAAGATGAAGCAAAAAGTGTTTTAGATGAAATCATTATAGTTAACAAAACAAAATATGGTTCATTAGAGCTTAATCAAGATGGATCACTTAAATATAATCCAAATACAAACTTCCGTGGTACTGATAATTTCAAATATTATATTAAAACTACTATCACAGATAAAAATGGTAATAAGACTTACGCAAAGTCAGACGTTGCAACTGTAACTATTAATGTTAAAGGTGTTAAGGCGACTTATACTGTTAACTATTTAGAAAAAGGTACTAATACAAAAGTAGCTGATAGCAAAACAATTTCTAAGAACGCTAATAATGAAGACTTATATATTGGTGATAAGGTTACAGAATACGCTTTAACTTTAAATAATTATAATTTAGTAAGTAATAGTCAAGAATCTATTACTCTTGCTAAAGAAGGAAATGTAATCAATTTCTATTATGAACTTAAAGATTCTAAAATCATTGTTCATCATAAAGAAAAGGGTACTGGTAGAACATTAGCAGATGATGATACTTTCACAGGTAAAGTAACTGAAACAAAAGTAATTAATGCTAAAGATATTAAAGACTATGTTGTAGTTGGCAGTAAAACACAAGAGGCTGAATTTGATTTAACTACTAACGAATATACTTTCCACTATGAAAAAGCAGAAAGTGCTGGAGCAGTAGCTCATCACTATATCATTGATAACAATGGTAAAAAAACTGATAGAAAACTATTTAATGATGATGAAGTAACAGGTAAAATTGGTACACCATTCTCATTTAGTCCTAAAACAGAAGGCTTAGGCGATTATGAATTTGTTGAAAGTGAAGGCACAACAAGTGGAACTCTATCTAGCACAAGACAAGAAGCAGCCTTCTACTATCAATTAAAGATGACTGATGTTACTATAAGATATGTAACAATTAAAGATGGTAATGCAATAGATTTAATTAACCCAGTTAAAGACAGTGGTAGAATTAATGATAATTATACTGCTAATGCTAAAGATGAAAATGATAATAAAGTATTTACTAACTATAATCTAGAAAGTGCTACAGAACAAACTATTAAATTAAAAAACAGTGATAATACAATTACATTTATCTACTCTCTAAAGGATGCTAAAATTATTGTTCACTATGTTGAAAAAGGAACTAATAAGACACTTGCACCAGATAAAGAGTTTAATGGTAAAGTAACTAATAAATATAATGTAAGTGCAATAAATATTCCTAAATATACAGCAGTAGATACAACTTCATATAACGGAGAATATACACTAGAAACTAAGGAATACACTTTCTATTATGAGAAAAAAGAAAGTGCTGGAGCTATAGCTCATCATTACATCATTGATAAAAATGGTAACAAAACTACTGATAAGTTATTTGAAGATGATACTATATCTGGTAAACTAGATGAAGAATATTCATTTAGTGCAAAGACTGATTTAGGTGCTTATGAATTTGTAGAAAGCACTGGCAAAGTAAGTGGTATTCTAACTGAAGAAGTACAAGAAGCAATCTTCTACTATAGATTACAAGACTCTAAGATTATCGTTCACTATGTTGAAAAAGGAACTGATAAAACTCTAGCACCTGACAGTGAACTTAATGGTAAAGTAACTGAAGAATTTAATATTAACGCTATAGATATTCCTAAATATAAAGTAGTAGATAAAACATCATATACTGGAGAGTTTACAGTAGAACCTAAAGAATATACTTTCTACTATGAAAAATTAGATAGTGCTGGTGCCATAGCTCATCATTATATTATTGATGAAAATGGTAATAAAACTACAGATAAACTATTTAAAGACGATGTAGCAACTGGAAAATTAGATGATGAATTCTCATTTAGTGCTCACACTGATTTAGGCGACTATGAATTTGTTGAAAGTGAAGGAACTATAAGTGGTATTCTAACTGATGAAGTTCAAGAAGCAAAATTCTATTATAGATTAAAATCTGCTAAAGTAATCGTTCATCATTATGAAGAAGGAACTACTATTAAAGTAGCAGACGATGAAACTATTGATGGAAAAGTAAGCAAAGATTATACTACTAAAGAAGCTAAGGTTATTGGTTATGTTTTAGTAGAAATTCCACAAAATGCTACTGGTAAATTTACTGAAGAAGTAACTGAAGTCAATTACTATTACAAAAAAGATATGGGTAAAGTAATTACTAGATATGTTGATGAAGATGGCAAAATCCTATTAGATGAAACTACTACTAACGGTCAAGTTGGTACAGACTATCAAACAAGTCCTGCAACTATCACTGATTATGAACTTAAAAATGTAATCGGAGAAGAAAAGGGTAAATATACTAAAGAAGATATTATTGTTACTTACGTATATGAATATGTAATGGGACAAGGTGGAGATGATACATTTGTAACTCCTGAAGAACCTGAAATTCCATATACAGGAATTGATAGTGAAAATTATATTCTAGAATATAGCTTAATGGGAACAAGTATCTTAGGTATAGCTTTATTGCTAATTTTAAAGAAGAAATTTAACTAGTTTCTTCTTTTTATTTACAATAAAATAAATTTCATAAAACAATCACAAAAAAATCACCAAATTTTCACATTTCAGATTTATCATTAAATCATGAAAGGAAGGTGATAAGGTAATAATAGAAAAAATATAAAACATATTAATACTATTTTACATTTCCAAAAATATATTAAAGGCTGACTACCCAGCCTTTTTCTAATTGACAGAAATCAAATGTATGCTATAATGTTAATATGCTGATTTAGTTTAGTGGTAGAATAGAAGCATGGTAAGCTTCAGAGGACTGTTCAATTCAGTCATTCAGCACCAGATTGCTACCAAACTCGAACTTTTCAATTTTTTTGATTAGTTCGAGTTTTAATATACTTTAATATGATAAAGTAACAATAGAAAAAAAGGAATCTTAAAACTATGGTCAGGGGGTCTTAATGAAACAAGAAATAATAAAGTCAGAATTAGATGTTAAAGGTAGTAAAATTAATGTAGTTAGAGTTGATGGATACGAATATATATCTCTAACCGATTTAGCAAGATATGCCGATGAGGATGATCCAAGATATCCGATACAAAACTGGATGAGGAATAAAGATGTTATTTCTTATTTAGGCTTATGGGAAAGTATTAATAATGAAAACTTCAAAGGTGTCGAATTCGACACGTTTAAAAATGAAGCTGGTAGTAATAAATTTAAAATATCTCCCCAAAAGTGGATTAGGGAAACAAATGCAGTAGGAATGATTTCCAAATCAGGTAATAATGGTGGAACATATGCTAGAAGTGATATAGCATTTGAATTTGCAAGTTGGTTAAGTCCAGAGTTTAAATTATACTTAATTCAGGAATTTCAAAGATTAAAGAAAGATGAAGCATATCAAAACAAAATAGACTGGCATGCTAATAGAGTTTTAGCAAAAGTCAGTTATATAGTTCATACTGATGCTATCCAGAGTATTATTGTTCCTACTCTTACAGAGAAGCAAAAAAAATTCATTTATGCAGAAGAAGCAGATGTTCTAAATGTTGCATTGTTTGGCATAACTGCAAAAGAATGGAGAAATAAAAATCCAAAATTAGCTGAAAATGGCAATATAAGAGACTATACAGATTTACTACATCTAGTAATATTAAATAATCTAGAAAATATAAACGCAGAATTGATTAGAATGAATATAAAACAATCTGATAGACTTATTCAATTAAATGAATCAGCAAGAAATCAAATGGAAGCTTTAAGAAATAATAAGAATGTTAAGGAATTAGAAGTATTACAACAACAAGTAAATGAAGATAATAAATATTTAATTGAGAGTAAATAAAATACAATAAATGAGTTTTGATAGTTCCATATTGTGGAACTATTTTTATCTTATTAATGGTGAATTTTTGTTAGAATAATTACGACCCATATATAACTCTTTTGTGTAATTTTTCTAGACATGACATATTATACAATAGGTTAATATTTCGAATATCCAAATTGAAATTTATATTTATTTCTGATTTCACAATAAAAATACACATAATATAAAACCAACTTGTAAAAAAGCTGCTTTTGTGTTACTATGAATATGTCAAGGAAACTTGCATAAAATAAAAAAAGGGAATACTTAACTTTGCCGAGTTGAGTACTTGCCCATATTTATGGTAAAGCACTTAATCTATGCTAGATTGAGTGCTGTTTTTCTTATATAGTTTACTACTTTACTAAAGTAAAAAGTAAGGCTATTAGTAAGAAGATAATAATGATTAAAGAAGAGATTAAAAAATCTTTCTTGTGCATAACTATCAGCCTCCTTCCTTATATAGTTGGAGGCAAGCACTCAACAGTTAAATATTTCCCTGTAAAAATTGTACTATATAAATTTTTACATAACAAGCGAACAATAGAAAATTTTTGTAAAAAATATTAAAATTATGTTAGTTAATAGTGATTATACTAACTATTTCTTTTACCCTAGAAATTGTTCTACTTCTTCCTTTAGGACACTAAATTGTTTAATAATATAAAACCAACTTGTAAAAAAAGCTGCTTTTGTGTTATTATGAATATGTCAAGGAAACTTGCATAAAATAAAAAAGGAACATTCAATATTGCACTGTTGAGTGTAGCCAAAAATATGGGTTCCACCTAAATCATTGCTGAGTTAGGTGGATTTCTTTTATATTAAAGCTATAAATAACAATAATAATAAAAGAAGATAATAATTACTAAAGCTAAGACTAAAAAATCTTTCTTATTCATCTTTATCGCCTCCCTTCTTATTGAAGTTCGGCTCCATCCAACTTATTAAACGTTCCTTACTTGCAATGACAACAAACAAGTGTTTGAAATGTAAGATTTTTTTTAAGATGATTAAGGGTGATAAAATGACAAAATATATAACTTTAAAAAACACTAATTTTGAAATTCTAGTTCCTGCAACATTAAAAACTTATGGAGAAGAAGTATTAAAATATTCATCAAAAAAGTTAAAAGAATATTTATTGTTTTTTAAAGAGAAACCTAAGGATATAAAAATAAAAGGCTCCTTTTTAACCAATTATAGTGACTTTATAAATAGAATAAAAGAAGTATCAGGACCAAACGTTCAACTACCACCAGATTGGGCAACTGGCTGCTTTTATGGTGGTGAAATTCAAATTTTACTTGACGAAAATAAACCATACGAAAAATTTACTACTCTTGCTCACGAAACATTTCATATATTATTTTCTAAATTCATTTATGAAAAATACAATATAAGTAGAATAGTATGGCTTGATGAAGCTCTAGCTAGTAGCTTTGATGGTACCACCGAAAAATTAATTAAAGATAATACTTTTAAAGACATAGTAAATAAATTAATAAATAATGAAAAACTTCCTAAATTAAACAATTTATCTTTTGCTAAAGGCAACATCGTAAGCGATGAGTATAACGGCTATGACTTATTTAAAGTAGTTGGTAGATACCTAATTGAAACCAAAAGTAATTTACTGTCATATATCAAAAACGAAGAACAAATTTTAAACGATGGAGAAACTTTATTAGATGAAAGCATTAACTACTTTAAATCAAAATATAATTTAAGCAAAAATTATTATTGGCTTTACAAAACACCAAAAAGCTTAGATGATTTAATCATGAATAGTGATGGTACATCTTTAACAAGGCTCTGCTTTATTAACTCTAAAGATGAAAAGAAATGTAGCTTAAATGGTATCAAAGAATTTTTACCAATTTTTAAAGAAACCTCTGCTTGGTTAGATATTTATTTTAAGGGGCAAATTCCAAATTTTACACCAAAATACAAAATAGATAATTTAACTCTATTTAGACAGGAAGTAATTGATATTATGAATACTATTCCTTACGGAAAAACGATAACCTATAATGCCATTGCTAAATCTATTGCTAAAAAAAGGAAAATATCAAAAATGTCAGGGCAAGCAGTAGGTGGAGCCGTAGGATGGAACCCAATTTGTATCATCATCCCATGTCATAGAGTAGTAGGAGCAAATGGCAATTTAACTGGCTATGGTGGCGGCCTAAACAATAAAATAGAACTTTTAAAAATAGAAAAAAATAATATGCAAGATTTTCATCTTCCGAAGATTTAGATAGTATAATTTTCCTTAAACTACAAAAAATAAAAAGGGAGGAAAATTATGAATAAAGTACCAAATATAATTAGTACAAAAGATTTAGATTATCTAAGTGACATGTTTAACTGGAACTACGGCGCATACAAATCTTGCATCAATATGCTTGAAGAAATCACTGATCAAAAGCTATGTAATTTAGCTTCAAAATGTGCAAAATTATTTGCAACTAACATGGATAATGTTTTAAACATTCTAGAAAGTGGTGAAGCAAATGAATAAAAATATGGTTCAAAATAAAAAAACAACCACGCCAAAAGGTATTTGTTTAAACGATAAAGATTATATGAATAGTATCTTATCATCTCTTAAAGAAATGAGTAAGAATTACACAGTAGCGCTAACTGAAGCTAGTAATGAAACTTTATTTAAATCAATAAAAAAAGATTTTGACAATATCATTAAAATGCAAAGAGAAGTTTATGAAGAAATGTTTACAAATGGCTGGTATGCTTTAGAAAAATCTGAAACCACAAAAATCAAAACTAAATATGATATGTTATGTACTGAACTAAGTGATTTAGAAAGTGAGGAATAATCCTCATTTTTTCTTTTATTTTATCAAAAACATGATATAATACTTATATGCTGAAATAGCTCAATCGGTAGAGCAACGCCCTCGTAACGCGTAGGTTGTAGGTTCAAGTCCTATTTTCAGCACCATTAAAATGCTCAAAACCCTTAAAGTAGGGCTTTTTTGTGACTTTTTTTCAAAAGGTAAGGTAATTTTCCATACTTTTCATCTATTTCGTGTCAATTTTTTATTTAAATATTTCTAGTATTTCAAACTAATCTATGTTACAATTTACTTAACAAATAAATAGTATAATATGGAGGAAAAATGAAAAAGAAAACTTTATATATCTTATTTAGTGCTTTAATGATTATTGCACTAACAGGGTGCGGAAAAACCATCACAAAAGAAAATAATGTTAAAATTAAAGATGCCGAAACTAAATCAATCAAATTCACGGACTTTGATAACGGTTTAATTAAAATGAAAGTACCTGACGGCTGGAAAGTTGACGTTTTAGGTGATTATATTCATTACACAGTTAAAGCATATAACCCTCAGAAACCAATTTATCAATTTTATTTTAACTTAAAGGTTGAAGGATTTAATAAGAGTGAAGAAGCAAAAAAATGGCAACAAAAATATTATCCTGACAGCATATTTGCTAAAGCATCAGTTATTGCTACTAAAGATACTGAAGGATATTACAAAATTTTTAACGATATGGGGCCTCTAAACAACACCGAAAAGTTTACATTCCCAACTCTAACTGATTTTACAGTAATTGAAAATCTTGGCCAAGGCGTTTTCGGTGGTGACACTTTAAGAGCAACCTTTAAAGATGCAAATAACGAAGAAGGGGAAGGCATCTTTACAGCATACGTTTATGATGCTGGACCATATTATGTAAACGAAAATATAATATCTGGTAAAAAAATAGACACTTACTATTTAAGTGTATATGATTCAATATTTATTACAGCTCCAAAAGACGAATTTATCAATTGGGAAGAAACCCTAAATACAATTGCTGGTTCACTAGAATTTACTGACACCTTTTTAAATGGATTTAATAAAGAACAAGATGCTGTAATGAAAAATTTCCAAAGTATCAGAAATATCTGTAATCAAATATCTGATGGAATTATGGACTCTTGGGCAAAAAGAAGTGCAAGCTTTGATATTATGAGTCAAAAACAAAGTGATGCAACTCTTGGCTATGAAAGAGTTTATGATACTGAAACAAATGAAACCTATAAAGCATATAACGGATTTACCGATGACTATGATGGCGAAAGATATAAATCAGTAACTGATGAAATGTATACTAAAGGAATCAGTGGTTATATTGAAAAGGATTAGAACTTGAAAAGAGATCTTCTTTTTTGTATAATGTATTTGTCAAGGAAACTTGCATAAAATAAAAAAGGAACATCTAATTTTAGCAGGTTGGGGGTTGTCGATATGTTGGTTTCACCTAAATCATTGCTGAGTTAGGTGATTTTCTTTTTATACTAAAACTACGAATAGTAATAATACTAATAGGAAGATAATAATGATTAAGGAGCGAAATCTATGATTTTATTTGCTAGCGGTCGAACAGACATACCTGCCTTTTACTCAAACTGGTTTCTAAATAGGGTAGATGCGGGCTTTGTAGATGTAAGAAATCCTTTTAACCCAAATCTAATAAGTAGAATTAACTTTAGCGATGTAGATTTAATCATGTTTTGTAGTAAAAATCCGATACCAATAATTGATAAATTAGACAAAATAAAACTACCGTTATTATTTCACGTAACAATAACGCCATACGGCCGTGACATTGAACCAAATATTATAGATAAAACTGGGATTATTGAAGGCGTAAAAAAACTATCTTTAAAACTGGGCATTGATAATGTCGTATTAAGATATGATCCCATCTTTCTAAGTGAAAAATATAACGTAGAATACCACATCAAAGCTTTTAATAAACTTTGCACAAAGCTAAATGGTTATGTTAATAAAGTAATCATCTCTTTTATGGACGAATATAAAAATGTAAAAAATAACAAAAACATCCTAAAATATCGCATTATTACTAAAGATGACTACAAACAAATAGGTCTAGCTTTTAGTAAAATAGCCAGCAAAAATAATATGACCGTCCAAACTTGCTTTGAAGACAAAGACTTAATTGAATACGGCTTTATTAAAGGCGAATGTCTTTCTCATGAACTCGCTTATTATTTAACTGGCAAAAAATATAAAACCTCAAACGTAAGAAAAGAAAAAAAGTGTTCCTGCGTGCAGATGGTTGATATTGGTGATTATAATTCATGCATGCACTTATGTAAATATTGCTATGCTAATTATGATGAAAAAGCTGTAAGTACCAATTTTAAAAATCATGACGATAACTCATCTTTACTAATTGGACACATTAAAGATAATGACACAATCAAAATCAGAACCAAATAAAAAGGCTTAAACACTTCTTAAGCCTTTTAAATTGCATCAATATTATCAGGAAGTAGTTTATCTAAATAACCAATAACCTCTTCTTTAGTATATTTATTTTCAGTAATCCAATCTATTCCGACGTTAATAATTGCTCCTAAATAAAACTTGATTATAATATCAGCAGGTACGTTAGACTTTGTACTACCTAAATCTAAAACTCTTTTACGAATATCTTTATTAACAACATCAATAATAATATCCATCATCACGCCATTACGGTTATTAACCATTATTGCACTATAAATATTTTTCTTATCCTCAATATGCGTTAAAACCAACTTTATAAGTTCCATATAATACTCTTTGGTATTTAAAATATTCTTATTTGTATCTAAATAACTAGTCAAACTATCTTTAAATGTATCTAAAAAATCTACTAAAAACTCATACTTATCTTCAAAGTGCGCATAAAAAGTAGAGCGGTTAACCAAAGCCTTATTACAAATCTCTGAAACCTTTATTTCTTCAAAAGTTCTATCCTTCATTAAATCAACAAGTGCTAAATATAATGCATTCTTAGTTTTTACAATTCTTAAATCCTTTTTTTCTTCTTTCATAACAATCACAAGTCAATTATAACGCAAATAAGCAATTTTTCGCAAGATAAAGTACTGACTGTTGTTTAATTAGCAATACATATTTAACAAACTGTTGGAAAACATACAAAAAGCATAATTTTTATGTGTTATTTTTATTAAGTTGATAATAAAATGATTAACGAGGTGAGAAAAATGGATAAACTATCCGAGTTTATAACCAAAAAGAGTAAATTAATATTAATTTTATCTTTAATTCTTTTAGGTTTTTCTTTTATTGGTATGAAGCTTACAAAAATCAACTACGATATTCTAGTATATCTTCCTGATGACATTGAAACCATTAAAGGTCAAAACATTTTAACAGATGACTTTTCTATGGGGTCTTATTCCATCGCAGTCATTGAAAATGCTAGTCCAAAAGAAATTCTTAATATAGAAGAAAAGATCAAGAAAGTAGATGGCGTAAACGAAGTTGCATCTATCTATGATGTCTTTGGAACTAATATTCCGTTAGAAATACTTCCAGAAGATGTTCTAGAAAAAGTTCATAATGACAACACAGACTTACTAATCGTAACTTTCAAAGATTCAACATCAAATGAAAACACTATAAGTGCTGTTGAAGAAATTAGAAACCTAACAAACGATAACTATAAGTTTGGTGGTATGAGTTCTATGGTATTAGATACTATGAATCTGTCTGAAAAAGAAATAGCTGTTTATGTAACAATTGCTGTAATTCTTTGTTTAATAGTCTTAGAGCTATCACTTGATTCATACTTAGTACCAGTCTTATTACTATTAAATATCGGTATGGCTATTGTCTATAACTTAGGAACAAACATCTTCCTAGGGGAAATATCTTATATAACCAAAGCTTTAGTAGCTGTCCTACAATTAGGTGTTACCACAGACTTCTCAATATTCTTATATCATGCTTATGAGAAAAATAAAAAAACTGATTCTAAAGAAATTGCCATGAAAAAAGCCATCAAAGAAACCATTGTTTCCGTAATTGGTTCATCAACCACAACCATCGCTGGCTTCCTTGTTTTATGTACAATGAGCCTAACTCTAGGTAAAGATTTAGGAATTGTTATGGCCAAAGGTGTTGCTCTAGGCGTTATTACCGTACTAACTGTTTTCCCAGCACTTTTATTATTCTTTGATAAACAAATAGCGAGAACTAGTCATAAAGTACTAACACCAAAATTTGATAAAATAAACAAACAAATAGTAAAACATCATAAACTAATCTTTATTATATTTTTAATATTATTAGTTCCTGCATATCTTGCAAACTCTAAAGTAGAAGTTTACTACAAAATAGATAAAACCTTACCCGAAACCTTAGAAAGCATCACTGCAAATACTATTTTAAAAGAAAAATACAATATTGTAAGTCCTGAAATGATTATTACAAGTAAAGACTTAAAAACTAATGATATTAAAAATATGGTTAGAGAAATTAAACAAATTGATGGCATCGATTTTGTACTTTCTAAAAGTGATTTTGATGACTTAGGAATAAGCTCTAACATGCTACCAAGTGAAATAAGCTCACTATTTGAAAGTGAAAATTATCAAATGTTCCTAGTAAACTCCACTTACGAAGTTGCAAGTGATGAGTTAAATGAACAAGTAGTAAAAGTTAATGACATCGTAAAAAAATACGACAAAAATGGTATTGTAGCTGGTGAAGGTCCACTAATGAAAGACCTAATAAATATTAGTGATACAGACTTTAATAATGTTAATACCTCATCAATTGTTTGTATCTTCGTAATACTATTTATTGTCCTAAAATCATTTAGTTTGCCATTCTTATTAATTCTAGCTATTGAATTTGCAATCTGCGCAAATATGGGAATATCTTACTTTAGCGGTAAGGTCTTACCATTTGTCGCACCAATCGTATTAGGAACAATTCAGCTAGGAGCAACTATTGACTATGCAATTTTAATGACTACAACTTATTTAGAAAAACGAAAAACTCAAAGAAAAGAAGATGCTGTTTTAGCTACGCTTAACCAGTGTGGATCATCAGTATTTGTAAGTGGTCTATGCTTCTTTGCAGCAACATTTGGCGTCGGCGTTTATTCTCAGCTAGAAATGGTTGGTTCTCTGTGTACATTAATAAGTAGAGGAGCCCTATTAAGTATGCTTGTTGTAATAACTGTCTTACCATCAATTCTTCTTATCTTTGATAAAATTATACAAAAAACAAATATTGGAAAGGAAAAAATTATGAAAAATAAAAAATTAGCTTTATGCTCACTAATAGCATTATCAATCCCTCTAAACACCTTTGCACTTACCAAAAACGAAACTGTCTATAACAAACTATATCCAGATGGCACCATCAAAACCTCTTTTGTAAATGAAGAGTTATTAAATACTTCTAATTTAAAAGAAATAAACGATGTTACATCACTAGAAGATATTATCAACTTAAGTGGTAATGAAACATTTACTAAAACAAACGATAAACTAACTTGGAATGCATCAGGCAACAATATTTTCTATCAAGGTAAAACAACAAAAAAAGAACCAATATCATTTAAAGTAACTTATAAACTAGATGGTCAGGATATTTTACTAAAAGACTTACTTGGCAAAAGTGGTAAAGTAGAGATAAAAATAGAATACACTAATAACTCTAAAAAGAGTGTAAAAATAAATAATAATTATGAAACTATGTATACACCATTTGTTGTGCTTACTAGTATTTCTTTAAACAATGACTGTAAAAACATCAGTATCACTAACGGAAAAATAATTAATAATGGAACGGGTAATGTAGCCTTTGCCATCGCTAGTCCAAATTTATCAGACAGCCTAAATATTAATAGTCTAAATACTTTAAATAAAACCGTAATAACTTACGATACAACTAAATTTGAATTAGGAACTATTTATAGTGTGATTACCCCAAAGCTATTAAATAGTAGTGATTTATCAAAATTAAATAATATAACTGGTGTTAACAGTAAACTAGCCGAACTAACTGAAAATGTTAATAAAATAGAAAACGGTAGTACCGATTTAAAAGATGGAAGTATCAAACTAAATACTAATGTTAAAAAGTTAAGCGATGCTCTAACAAGCTTAGATGAAAATGTAACGGCTTTAAAAAATGGTAGTGTAGACATAGATAATGGAGTAGGCCAAGTAATAGAAAACATTAATAACATCAAACTATTATTACCAGATAATACTAAAAGCATTACTAAAATGAATGACTTAATTGCTGCAAATAATAACACTATCAATAATCTAAGTGCACTAAATAGTACTATTAAAGAAAAATACGATAGTGCCAATTTAAAAGAATTATCTTATGAACTAATCTTAGGAAATGATTCTTTAGATAATAATACTAAAATAACCTTAATTAACTTAAAAAGCGAATATGAAAACCACTATGATAGTAATAATCAGTTAATCAGCCTATTAAAATTAAACGTTTCTGCTCTAGAAAGTAACATTAAAGAATTAGAAAGCTTAAGTGCTAAAGTAACCCAAATGTTACCAAAGATGGAAGCAGGCATCAGTAAACTTAAAACTGGTACTACTAGTTTAAGCACTAATATGGCAAAACTAAATGTTGCAACTAACGAGTTAAATATCAAAGGAAAAACATTAGTAATTGGCACAACTAATTTAGAAGAAGGTTTAAAAACTTTAAACGAAGGAATAACAATGTTAAATAATGAAGCTATCAAACCTATCACTAACAAAATAACTAATGAATTAATTCCTATGACAACTAGAGTAAAAGAACTAACAAAACTAGGGGAAAATTACACATCATTTGCTGGCAGTAATGTAACCGGCGAAACTAAATTCATCTATGTAATCGACGGTGAAAAAGTTAAGGAAGAAAAAAATTCCACAGAAGAAAAGACTGAAAAAGACAATCTTTGGACAAGAATCAAAAATTTATTCAAATAGAAATGTGCTAAATAAGGCACATTTTTTGAGTAAATTGTGGTAAAACGGAAAATTTTAGAGGTAACTTCTCACGCGAGTTTTCCACACTCCCAGTTGACACGGGGGGGGGTTGTTATATAATAAAAGAAGAAAATAGGTGGTAAAGTGAAAAATAAAAGTGTATCACTCGTTCTTCTTTTGAGTGTATTCGTAGTTATAGCTGGTGTCATATTTTTAAAAAATTATGAAAGTGAAACTTTAGTAGAAGCTAAATGGAACGAAAAAGAAGACGCACTTTTGGCAATAACCATTGATGGCAAAGAATCTGATAGCTTTCCAACTAACTCTGGATATGTCGGTACAGTAACATGTAATAATGCTACAGGTACTACATCTTGGAATGGAAGTAAATGGGTATTTAATGTAACTGGTATTACCAAAAATAAAACAAGATGTAATGTAGCATTTATTAAAAGCCAGGCTCTAAAACTTGCAATACTAGGAGAAAATAATGCTAACCTTAGCACAACTATTACAGTTCCAGGAAGGGATGTAAACGCATATAAATTAGAAGACGCTGAAACGAAAACAAAAGAATTATCTACTAGTTATCAAAATTACTATTATACATATGGTACTGGCTGGCAAGCAAATGGTATAAATTTCACTCTTACTGGTACAGCTGTAACTAACAGCACTTATGCTACTTCTTACGAAACCCTAAAAGGTAAGTACACACTTTCATTTAGTGAAACAACATCGTCTTCACCAACCCCGGTAGACACTAGTGAAACAAATTGTATTAATTATATCATAGATACAACCCCAACCACTATAACATACAAAGAATTATGTTCAAATAAGAACCAAACTGAAGCAGTTCTTGCTAGTACCCAAGATGACTACGGAACATCTTATTACTACAGGGGAGCAATAACAAATAACTATGTTCAGTATGCAAATATGTGCTGGAGAATAGTAAGAATTACTGGCAATGATGCTGTTAAGCTGGTCTTACATAACTATAATGGATTAACAGATTCAAACACTACTCCAACAAGTCAAACACCATGCAGTGTAGTAGGAGATGAACTAAGTTATGCCAGATTTGAAGGCGATACATTTACTACATCTTTTAATAGTGACATGGATGATAACGCATTTGTCGGCTTAAAATATGGAACGAAATCCTCATCAAGTTACGCAGCAACTCATGCAAACACCAACGCAAGCGCAATTCTTCAAGCTTTATGGAAATGGTACGATAATGTTTTATCTAAACAATCAGGATTTAATGAAAATAATCTAGTTGATACCATTGTTTGTAACGATAAAAAAGTAATAACTAATACTACATTTAATCCATATGATATGGGCTTAGGAACCAGTTACGGCTACAAAAAAAATTCAAATTATTATGGTGCTATGCCAAGATTTCTAAACAATGATGGATCATCTTATGGAACTGGTCCAAGCCTAGTATGCCAAACTGATAACAACGGTGGAAAACTATCAAAATTTACCTACAGCGATACAACAAAAGGAAATGGTACTCTAGGCCGTAAAATCGGATTATTAACCGCAGACGAAATAACATTTGCAGGAGCACAATATGGTAGTGGAAAAGCACCGAGAGATTACTTAAATGAAAACGATAAGTACGGAATGTGGACATCAACTCCAGGATACGTAAATACCTATGGAACGCCTGCCAATATTATGGTGTGGGGAAACGGTGGCCTTGGTTCTACGCCAGTTGTTCAGCCGTGGGGCGTAAGACCAACAATATCTATACCATCATCAACTAAAGTAGGTGGAAATGGAACGGCTGATGACCCATATATTGTTCAGTAAATAAAAAGATATTTATCATTAATCTGCTTGATTTGTCAAAAAAAATATAGTATCCTATTTATAGGAGGATAAATTATGTGGTGGATTATAATAATCGTTGTTTTAGTTTTAATTATATTATCTATTATTTCTACATACAATGAATTAGTAAGACTAAGAAATAAAGTAAAAGATCAGTGGTCACAAATTGATGTACAACTTAAAAGAAGATGCGACCTTATCCCTAATTTAGTAGAAACTGTAAAAGGTTATGCTAAACATGAAAAAGGCACATTAGAAGCTGTTATCAAAGCTAGAAATACATTCTTAACTGCTAAAAGTCCTGAAGATGAAATGAAAGCATCTAAAGAAATAACAACTGCACTAAACAAATTATTTGCTTTAGCAGAAGCTTACCCAGACTTAAAAGCAAATGAAAATTTCACATCTTTACAAAATACTTTATCTGAAACTGAAGATAAAATTTCTTATGCAAGACAATTCTATAATGATAATGTAATGAACTACAAAAACAAAATAGAAATGTTTCCGTCTAACATAGTTGCTGGTATCTTTAATTTTAAACCAGAGCCATTCTTTGAAGCAACTGAAGAGGAAAGAAAAAATGTTGAAGTAAAATTTTAGGCTTACAAGTTAAGCCTTTTTTGGTAGGAGAGAATATGAGGAAATGGTTTAGTTTAATAATAATTAGTTTATTTTTATTTATTCCAAGTGTTTGTGCTAATAGTATAAAAAACATAAACATGGATATTTATATTGATGATGAGGGAGATGCTCACGTCAAAGAAGTTTGGCAAGTTCGTGCAACTAAAGGTACAGAAATATATAAAACATATAATAATATTGGAGAATCAACATTCACCGACTTTAAAGTCAGACTAAACGGAACTGAGTTTACTAACATTGGTTCTTGGAATGTAAATGGAAGCTTTGATGATAAGGCTTACAAAAATGGTATTCATTATATAAGTGACGGTTTAGAACTATGCTATGGCATAAGCGAATATGGAAATAACATTTATGAATTTGAATATATTATTACCGATTTTGTAGTAAACCTAAATGATAGTCAAATGGTTTACTGGACACTAGTTCCTAAAAATATGAGTGATACAATTGGTGATGTGTATATAAAAATTCATTCATCCTTTGCGTATAAGGACACTTTAGATATTTGGGGTTATGGTAAATATGGAGCTCCAGCCTATGTATATGATGGCTATATAGAAATGTCTAGTGATAACTTAGATAATGATGAGTATATGACTGCTCTTATAAAATTTGAACCAAATACTTTTAATACTACCTATAAAATAGACAAAGATTTTTCATATTATTATGATTTGGCTGAAGATGGATCAGATGATTACAAAGAACCAACAACCCTTGAAAAATTTTTGACGGGGCTAATTAATCTTTCAATTATTGGTTTCATATTTTATCTAATAGCAGTTGCTATAAATCGTTCAACTATTAAAAGTACAAGATACAATAAAAGTAAAAAGAAACTGCCAGCAGACATTCCATATTTTAGAGACATTCCTGGTAAAAAAGAATTGTTTAGAAATTACTATATTTCAAATTTATATGGAATAATTTTACAAAAATCAGATTTTTTAGGTGCAGTTCTTCTTAAATGGATGAAAGAAGGCTCAGTAACCATTGAAAAAACCGAAAAGAAAGGGCTCTTTAAGAAAACAAATATTGTAACAGCTATGAAAATAGGAGATGTTGTCTGCAATAATTCTTTAGAAAAAGAATTATATGATATGATTAAATCTGCTGCTAAAGATGATTATTTAGAAAGCGACGAATTTAAAAAATGGTCAAGAAACCATTATGATAAATTACTATCATGGTTTGATAAAACCTTAAATTATCAAGGCGATGCTCTTATTTTAGATGGTTCCATCGAAAGAAATGAAACACAAAAAATGCTATTTAAAAATGTAACATTTACGGAAAACGAAAGTGTATTAAATGAAGCTATTCAGTTAGCTGGCCTAAAGAAATACCTTATTGAGTTTTCTAATATGAAAGAAAAAGAAGCAATAGAGGTTCATCTATGGCAAGATTATTTAATATACGCTCAAATGTTTGGAATAGCCAAAAGAGTAGCCGAACAATTTAAAAAGATGTATCCAGAAATCATTGAACAAACCAATTATAATTTTGATTTTGATACAGTAGTTTTTATTAATGATTTTTCTAGAAGTGCAGTTTCTAGTGCGAACGCTGCAAGAAGTGCTGCAATTGAAAGAGCAAGAAACTACTCATCAGGTGGCGGCGGCTTCTCATCAGGCGGTGGCGGAGGAGGTTCCTTCGGTGGCGGCTCTGGTGGCGGTGGCTTTAGATAACACCCACTAAAAATTAAAACCCCATTACAAAAAAATAATGGAGTTTTTATAATTTAGATTGTCTTGACTAATAACCTAAATTTGTTATAGAATATACATAGAAAATAGGTGATATCAGTGAATAACAAATATAAAGGATTAAGTATTATCTTAATATTGTTAGTATTAACATTTATCGGTTATAATGCCTTAAAACAAGAAGAATTAAAAGAAGCAACTTGGGAAAAACCAGAAGAAATATTAGCAATCACAATAAATGGCGAAGAAGCCACATCTTTTCCAACCACGGCAGCATACGAAGCTAGTGTAACTTGTACAAGTGGCACTGGTAGTGCTTCATGGAATGGAAGCAAGTGGACATTCAATGCAAGTTCAATTTCCAAAAACAAAGCAAAATGCAACATAGACTTTATTCCCAAAACTCTTAGATCTTATATTTTGGGTGACAATAACGCCAACGTTGGAACTGTAAAAACAACACCAGGAGCCTCAAATAACTCAACATCAGAAGCAGTTTTAGCATCAACTCAAGATGATTATGGAACAAGTTATTATTTTAGAGGAGTTGTAACTAAAAATTTTGTTGTGTACGCAAATATGTGCTGGCGTGTAGTAAGAATTACAGGCGACGGTTCAGTAAGATTAGTATTATATAATTATAATGGATTAACAAGTGATAATACGACACCATCTGCTAGTAATCCCTGCAGTGTTACTGGTGATGAACTAGCCTTCATTCATGATAGCAGTGGGACCTCAATGGTTAGATTTGGAATATATGGAGATAATGCTGGCTTTGGTTTAATGTATGGTGATGTTGGATGCTCTGATGGCACATCATATGATAAAACAAGTTGCTCAAATAATAGCGGTACGTGGACAACATCAACCTCGTATGCAAATGCTCATAGCAACATTAGAAAAAGTACGGTTTTACAAAGTTTAGAAAGTTGGTACGATGATGTTTTGTCTAAACAGCCAGGCTTTAGTGAAAAACAACTAGCAGATACTATTTTATGCAATGATAAAAGCGTTATAACAGACAGCTCATTTAATCCAGCAGGATGGACAACTTTTCCAAGTGATTATGGAATTGGAACAAATAACAATCATTATGCAAGCATTAAAAGACTTGTAACATCAAGCTCCATGAAAGCTGGTGGCACCGGACCAAGCCTAATATGTCCTAATGATAACTTAGGCGGAAAATTATCTAAATTTACAGTAAGCGATACCGTCAACGGGAATGGTGCCTTAGATAAAAAAATTGGTCTCTTAACAGTTGATGAATCAGCATTTGCTGGAGGAATATATGGAGCTTATAATTCGTCTTACTATCTTTATCAAAATGCAAAAGAAGCATATTGGTTAGCTACTCCAGGAATATTTTTTAATCCTTCTAATAATCACTGGGTTGCATATAACTCTACTGCTAACGGACACTATTTATATGTTGTACTTAATGTCAATGTTTACGCAATCCGACCATCAATTACTCTGGATAAAAATACAGCATCAACTGGTAGTGGAACATCATCAGATCCTTATGTTGTTAAATAATATAATTATTAATTTTAATAGATTCATTAAATCCTATAAAGTAGTACACAGAACCTTTCAGGTCTGCGTACTTTTTATTTTGCTTAAAGAAAAAAAGAACTTACGGCAAATGCAAAATTTCTAGAAGTAACTTCTCGGTAAGTTTTCACACTTTAGGTGGAAACGGGGAGTTGCTATATAATGAAAGAAGAAAATAGGTGGTAAAATGAAAAATAAAAGCTTATCAATCATTCTTCTTTTGAGTGTGTTCGTAGTAATAACTAGTGTTATTTTCTTAAAAAAATATATTAGTGAAACTTTAGTAGAAGCCAAATGGAACGAAAAAGAGGACGCCATGTTAGCAATTACAATAAATGGTGAAGAAGTAGATAGTTTTCCAACTACGGCAGGATATGTAGGTAAAGTTACTTGCACAAAGGGAACAGGAAGTGCTTCCTGGAACGGTACCAAGTGATTATTTAGCGTAACAAGTATTACCAAAAATAAAACTAGATGTAATATAGATTTCAGCGTGCCAACACTAAGAGAGGCAATTTTAAATGCAAATGCTATATCATCTCCTTCAACAACGCCAGGAACTAAAGCCTCAGCATCTACAGAAAGCATATTAGCAAGTGCTTCTGATGATTATGGAACGAACTATTATTTTAGAGGAGTAGTTACTAATAACTATGTAGAATATGCCAATATGTGCTTTCGAATCATAAGAATTACTGGAAACGGTGCAGTTAAATTAACATTATATAATTATAATGGACTAACAGATAGTAATACAGTGCCAAGCAGCACTACACCTTGTAATGTAACTTAGGAGCATTTAATCCTAAGTTTTTTAATTTATCCTTTTAATTATTAAGTAAAAATAGTATAATACCTAAAGGAAGTGGTGCAAATGAATATCATATTAAAAATAGAAAATATTTTAAATGAAGCAGGATATGCTGGTGCTAAAATAAATGTTAGTAATCGTCCAGACTTAGGCGACTATCAATTTAATGGAGCCTTTACTTTAGCTAAAGAACTTCACAAAAGCCCTATGGTAATCGCGGACGAAATAGTTAGTAAACTAGAAAATAACCAAGCCTTTAAAAAAGTAACTAATGCCGGTGGGTTTGTTAATTTAACACTAAGTGATGAATTCTTAAGTGAATATTTAAATGAAATAATTGCTGACTTTAAAGTAAACACTTATCATGTTGATACTAATGAAACTATCTTTTTAGATTACGGTGGTGCCAACGTTGCTAAAGCTCTTCATGTTGGTCACTTACGTAGTCCAAATATTGGTGAAGCCCTAAAAAGACTTTGTGAAGCAGTAGGATATAAAACCATTAGTGATGTACACTTTGGCGACTGGGGTAGACCAATGGGATTAATCATTTGTGAAATTTACCATCGCTATCCAAACTTAGACTTTTTTAATCCTGATTTAGAAAGTTACCCAAAAGAGTGTCCTGTTTCTTTAAATGACCTATATGAAATTTATCCACTAGCAAGCACTAAAGCAAAAGAAGATGAAACTTACTTAGAAGAAGCTCGCACCTTTACTAAGAAACTTCAAGATAAAGAAAAAGGAATTTATGATTTATACGAAACATTTACTAAACTATCAATAGACGACATTAACGACATTTATAATCTTTTAAATGCAAAATTTGATTTATATGAAGGCGAAAAAGACGCGGATGATTATATTCCAGAACTTTTAGATTATTTAAAAAATGGTAACTTTACTGAAATAAGTAACGGTGCGACCATTATTGATGTAAAAAAAGAAGATGACAATAAAGACATACCACCCGTTATTTTAATAAAAAGTAATGGAGGAGTGCTTTATGATACTACTGAACTTGCTACACTATATTCAAGAGAAAAAAGATTTAAAGTAGATAAATATTTTTATTTAACTGATATTCGTCAAGAACTACACTTTGTTCAAGCCTTTAGAGCCGCGTACAAAACTAAAATAGTCCCTTCAGACGTTTCTTTAGAGTGGTTTGGTTTTGGAACAATGAACGGCCCAGATGGCAAACCTTTTAAAACAAGAGACGGCGGCTTAATGAGCTTAAGAGAACTTATTTCCGTAGTTCAAAATGAAACTAGAAAAGTTATTAAAGACAATATTCAAGAAGAAGACAAAGATGCTCTAGCCCTTAAACTAGCAATTGCCGCTATTAAATACGCTGATTTATTACCAAATAGAACTAGTGACTACATTTTTGACCCTATAAAATTTAGTGATATTAATGGTAAAACAGGTACATATCTTTTATATAGTACAGTAAGAATGAAATCTTTATTAGAAAAAGCTGGCAGCGTATCTTTTAACTACCATTATATAACAAGTGAGTTTGAAAGAAATATTATCCTAAATTTAATTAATTTAAGGAGCACTATGGAAAAATCTTGGACAAGTAGATCGCTTAATGAAATTTGTGAGTATTTATATCGTCTAACAAGCTCATTTAACGCCTTTTATAGTAACCAAGAAATTCTTAGTGAACAAAATAAAGAATCTAAAGAAAGCTACTTAGCATTAACTAAACTAGTATATGATACCAATAAATATTTATTAAACATCTTAGCAATAGATGTTCCTGATAAAATCTAAAAAAAAGACAAAGAAGATAAACTTTTTTGTCTCTACTCAAAAAAGGAAAGTGCCATAGCGGACTTTCTTTTTTTAGATATTGTTATTGTTGTTATTACCCCAAGACCATCCAGCGCCGATTATAATAACTAGTAAGATAAATAGAACAATCCATAGTGCTGCTCCTAATCCGTATCCTTGAGTATTTCCAACATATCCTCCGTTATAACATGGGCTATAAGGTGCACCATAAGAACCATTATAACCACCATTGTATCCGTAGTAATACATATAAATACCTCCTTTGTATCTATTATAGTTTACTCAATTGGGTTAGAAGATGTTAATATTTTTTTCTAAAAAATGTAAATAAGGCTTTAATGTAAAACAAGTGTATGATATAATTTTTCATAGGGTGATAATTATGTTTGGATACATAACAGGTATGGTTAAATATGTTACATCAAACCATATAATAATTGATAATAATGATATTGGCTATATTATTTATACGCCAAATCCATATACATACGAAATTGGAGGAAAGTATACAGTTTATACTTATCAAAATATAACAGAAACTGAAAACGCTCTTTATGGTTTTACTAGTATGGAAGAAAAAGAACTTTTTTTAAGATTAATTAGCGTTAAAGGCTTAGGACCAAAAACTGCACTTCCAATGTTTGCATCCGGTTCAGTAAGTGGTATTGTAGATGCAATTGACAGGGAAAATATTTTGTATTTAACTAAATTTCCTAAAGTTGGTGATAAACTGGCTCGTCAAATTATTTTAGATTTAAAAGGCAAACTAAGCGCTAGCGTAGCAAATACAAACTCAAATGATGAACTAGTTGAGGTTCTATTAAATTTAGGATACAAGCAAGCAGATATAAAGAAAGTATTACCTAAAGTTGATATGACTCTAAGTATTGAAAATCAAATTAAGGAAGCATTAAAATTAATGTTGAGGTAGAAAATGGTTATAGGAATAGATATTGATGAAACAATAACAAATACACACGAAGCTGCTGAAAAATATATTTTAAAGTATGCTCCAGAGTTAATTAATGAAGACTACTGTGAAATCAAAAGTGATAAGATGCAAAAGTTTTTAGATACACATATAACAGATATCCAAAGTAATTTAACTTTAAAAAAAGGCGTTAAAGAAGCTATTGATAGATTAGTAAGTCATGGCTGTAAGATAGTTATTATTACTGCAAGAGGGTACAATTTAGATTATGACTATCAAATGTTATCTGAAAAAGTACTTAAAGAAAATGATATTCATTATGATGAAATATATTATAAGCAGCATGATAAAGGAAGCATGGCCGCAAAAGCAAAAGTAGACTATTTTATAGATGATAAAGAAAGAGTTTTAGATGAGGTAAGTTCCTTTAATATTAAAACTATTTATTACGTTCCTGATAAAAGCAAGGTAACATCTAAACATTTAGTATTTGATGACTGGCAAGAAATTGCTGACTACATAATAAAGGCAGGTGAAGAAAGTGGAAGAAAGAGTAATCACAACTGAAGAGTTACCAAGTGATAGTTTTGAAGAAACTCTAAGACCCCAAGTTTTAGATGAATATATAGGTCAAAATGAGGTCAAAGAAAATATCAGAGTTTTTGTAGAAGCTGCAAAGATGCGTGATGAAGCATTAGACCATGTTTTACTTTATGGGTCTCCTGGCTTAGGAAAAACTACGTTAGCTCATATTATCGCAAACGAACTTGGTACAAATATTAAAACAACCACTGGGCCTTCTCTAGAAAAAAGCGGTGATTTAGCCGCGGTCCTATCAAATCTAGAACCAGGCGATGTTTTATTTATTGATGAAATCCATCGCATTCCCAAATTCATAGAAGAAATTTTATATCCTGCTATGGAAGACTTTGAATTAGATATTGTAATTGGCTCAGAAGGATCAAGTAGAAGTATCAAAATTGATTTGCCTCCCTTTACCTTAGTAGGAGCTACAACAAGAGCTGGTGATATTTCCGCACCTTTGCGTGATCGTTTTGGTATTGTATCAAAACTTAATTATTATACAGACGAAGAGCTTCAAAAAATCATTAAAAGAACCAGCCGAGTTTTAAATATGAAGATTAATGATGAAGCCGCAAGTGAATTATCAAAACGTAGTCGTAAAACGCCAAGAATCGCTAACCGTCTATTTAAAAGAGTTAGAGACTTTGCCCAAGTTAAAGGCTTAGATGAAATAGATTTAGAAACAACGATGGAATCCCTTGACAGGCTAAAAGTAGATAAATATGGATTAGATCAAATTGATATAGAATATCTAGAAAGTTTGATTTATAAATTTAATGGTGGACCAGTAGGTGTAGAAACCATCGCTTCCTCAATTGGTGAAGAAGTATCAACTCTAGAAGATGTTGTAGAACCATATCTTATGCAAGAAGGCTTTTTAAAAAGAACCCCTAGAGGAAGAATGGCCACTGATAAAAGCTATAACCATATAAAGGGAGGTATGTTATAATGGACAAAAAAATAGCTAAAGCTTTAAGAAACGAAGCACTAAGACAAGAAAATAATATAGAATTAATTGCCAGTGAAAACTATGTATCAAAAGATATTTTAAAATTACAAGGAAGCATCTTAACTAATAAATATGCTGAAGGATATCCTGGGAAAAAATACTATGGTGGCTGTGAAAATGTTGATGTCATTGAAAATCTCGCAATTGAATACGCAAAAAAATTATTTAAAGCCAAATATGCTAATGTTCAGCCACATTCTGGTGCTAATGCGAACTTAGCAGTTTATAAAGCTCTACTAAATGTTGGTGATAAAGTGCTGGGAATGGACCTATCAAACGGTGGACATTTAACCCACGGGCATCCAATGAATATTAGCGGTAAAGAATACGATATCGTAAGTTATACAGTAGACAAAACAACTGAATTAATTGATTATAATGAAGTAAGAAATATTGCTTTAAGAGAAAAACCAAAAATGATTATTGCCGGTGCCAGTGCATATTCAAGAATTATTGACTTTACCAAATTTAAAGAAATTGCTGATGAAGTAGGAGCATACCTTTGGGTAGATATGGCTCATATTGCTGGCTTAGTAGCAGCCGGTCTTCATCCATCACCAGTAGGTGTAGCTGATATTGTTACTACGACAACACATAAAACTTTAAGAGGCCCAAGAGGTGGTTTAATCCTAACTAACGATGAAGAAATTGCTAAAAAAATCGATAAAATAATTTTCCCTGGTTTACAAGGGGGACCGCTTATGCATGTTGTAGCTGCTAAAGCTCAGTGCTTTGCTGAAGCCATGGAGCCGGAATTTAAAGAATACATTCTTGATGTAACTAAAAATGCCAAAGCCCTAGCAAAAACTCTTCAAAACGAAGGAATAAAAGTAATATCAGGAGGTACTGACAATCATTTAATGCTAATAGATGTAAAAAGTGCATTTAACATAACTGGTAGTGAAGCTGAAAAAATCTTAGATAGTATCAATATAACGACTAACAAAAATACTATACCAAATGAAACTGAAAGTGCTTTAAAAGCATCAGGATTAAGACTAGGAACTCCTGCCATGACCACAAGAGGTTTTAAAGAAGCAGAATTTATTAAAGTCGGTCAAATAATTAGTAGTGCTCTAAAAAATAGGGATGATGAAAATATTTTACAAGAATTAAAAAAAGAAGTATTAGAACTAACTTCAAAGTATCCAATTTATAGAAAGGAAAAGTAGTATGACTAAATGGGATAAAGAATATATAAAATTATGTAAAAAAATCTTAAGTGAGGGAGTAGAAGTAGAAAATAGAACTGGTACAAACACTATTAAATTACCATCATATCACTTACATTTTGACCTGCAAGAAGAATTTCCAGTACTTACAACTAAACAACTATACTTTAAAAAAGCCATCCTTGAAATGTTATGGATCTACCAAGTTCAAAGTAACGATGTAAGATGGCTTCAAGAAAGAGACATTCACATTTGGGATGAATGGGAAATTAGTGAAGAAGGTCTTTGGAAAGCAACGCAAAACGTTCCCGTAAATGGAAAATACGTAAAAAAAGAAATAGTTAAAGAATTTCCCAAAGAATATGCTCACACAATTGGTACAGCTTATGGCTATATAACAAATAAATTTCAAATGACACAAAATCTAATTAAATCAATTAAAAATAGTCCTAACGATAGAAGAATGATTATGACTTTATGGCAAAATGATTATTTAGAAACAGCAGTCTTACCATCATGTGTATGGTCAAGTGAATGGGATGTAACAGATGGTAAACTAAATATATGGGTTCATCAAAGAAGTGCAGATGTTCCTCTAGGCTTACCATTTAATGTTACACAGTATGCCACTCTTTTAAGCTTAATAGCTCACTGCACTGGCCTAAAACCAGGTACTATTGACTGGAGTATAAAAGATGCTCATATCTATGTAAATCAAGTTGATGGCATCAAAGAGCAAATCAAAAGAGCCGATGAAAATCCTGACATTAAAGCTCCAACTCTATGGATTAATCCAAAAGTAACCGACTTTTTCAAAATTGATAACAGTAAAGAATTAAAAGATATTAAAATAGAAGGTTATGAGCACATGGGACCAATTAAATTCCCTATAACTCAGTAAAAATATTATGAATAATTTAAGTATGATTGCTGCAATCGGCAAAAATAATGAACTAGGTTATGAAAACAAACTTCTTTGGCATCTAAAAGAAGATATGCAGTTTTTTAGAAAAACTACAACTGGTAAAACTATAATTATGGGTAGAAAAACTTTTGAAAGCCTGCCAGGACTGCTTCCTAAAAGAAAACATATTATTATAACTAGTAACCAAAACTATCAAAATAATGACGTTATTATCATGCACAGCGTAGATGAAGTAATTAGTTATATTCAAAATACTCAGGAAGAATGCTTTATAATTGGTGGTGGTAAAGTTTATAAAGAGTTTTTACCATTTGCTCATACTCTTTATTTAACCGAAATAGAAGACTCTAAAAGGGCTGATACCTTCTTTCCCGTATTTTCAAAAGATGATTATCACAAAGAAATTTTAGGTTCATCAAGCGAAAATAATATTAATTATAGCTTTGCAAAATATACAAAGAAATCAAACTAGCATTTTTCCTCCTTTTGTGGTATGATACTATATCACAAAGGGGGAAATTTTTATGTGTAAAGAAGGACCGTATGAACTCTTAGTTCCAAAATTAGTTTGGATAGATAAATTATTAAGAACAAAAGGTAATGTTGATATGCGTGTCAGATGGAATAGTCATAAGCAGCTTAAAACTATGCCTGGAAACATCATTCTAAAATTAACTTTTCATATAGACTATCTAACTCGTAGAGTAAATGATGAATACGAAAGAGCAAATAGAATTATCAGCATAATGTTTGCTTTTACAAGAATTTCACCAAAACTATATTTTGCAACCGATGAAGAACTTTACAATTTAGAAGAAGAACTAATCTATAAAAGAGTAGAAGACTATCCCGATGAAGCTGGAATAATTTCTATACTAGGAAAAATAAAAGAAGCATCTAAAGAGAGTAAAAACACCCTTTAGATTTTTTCTTTGATTGACAAACAAACTGCTTTAATAGTATGATTTATAAGGAAGTGTTACAATGAAAACAGAAGATTTTGATTATTATTTACCAAAAGAATTAATTGCTCAAACCCCACTAGCAAAAAGAGATGAAAGTCGTCTTTTAGTAATGGACAGAGTAACTGGAAAGTTATCTCACGAATATTTTTATGATGTAATAAATTACTTAAATAAAGGTGATGCTTTAGTAATAAATGATACAAAAGTAATTCCTGCAAGAATCATTGGTATTAAAGAAGAAACTGATGCAGTAATTGAATTACTTCTTTTAAATCCTGAAGCAAAAGATATCTGGAAATGCCTAGCAAAACCCCAAAAAAGATTAAAACAAGACACTATTATCAGCTTTGGTGAAGGTTTATTAAAAGCTAAGGTAAAAGCTATCAAAGAAGATGGTATAACCGAAGTAGAGTTAATTTATGATGGAATTTTAATGGAAATCTTAGAAAAATTAGGAACAATGCCACTACCACCATATATTCATGAAAAATTAGAAGATAAAGACATGTACCAAACTGTTTATGCAAGAGAATATGGCTCAGCAGCAGCTCCTACGGCTGGCTTACACTTTACCGAGAAACTTCTTAAACAAATAGAAGAAAAAGGTATAAAAATAGTACATATTACTCTTCATGTTGGCCTAGGGACCTTTAGACCAGTAAGTGTAGAAGATGTAACTAAACACGTCATGCATAAAGAACATTATATAATAACTAAAGAAGCCGCAAATACTCTAAATGAAATTAAAGAAAATGGCGGCAAAATCTATGCAGTAGGCACAACCAGTGTCCGAACTCTAGAAACAAATTTAGAAAAACATTCAAAGTTTACCGCTGAGGTAGGAGATACTAGTATATTCATCTATCCAGGTTTTAAATTTAAAGCAATAGATGGACTAATTACTAACTTTCATCTACCAAAGAGTACCCTTGTAATGTTAGTATCAGCTTTTTCTAGTAAAGAAAATATTTTAAATGCCTATGAAGAAGCAGTAAAACAAAAATATCGTTTCTTTAGTTTTGGCGATGCCATGTTAATCAAATAGTAAGGAAGTGACCCATGAAAATAGAATATACATTATTAAAAAAAGAAAAAAACACAGGTGCAAGACTAGGTAAAATCAAAACAAACTACGGAACATTTGAAACTCCGATGTTTATGCCAGTTGGTACTCAGGCCACAGTAAAGACTTTATCTCCTGAAGAACTAAAAGAATGTGATGCTGGCATTATCCTAGCAAATACCTATCACTTATGGCTAAGACCTGGCGAAGATGTTATTGACGCTGCCGGTGGCTTACATAAATTTATGAACTGGGATGGACCAATTCTAACAGATAGCGGTGGCTTTCAAGTATTTAGTTTAGCAAAGCCAAAAGATATAACCGAAGAAGGTGTAAAATTTAAAAATCAATATAATGGTGATGCTTTATTACTAACTCCTGAAAAAAGTATTGAAATTCAAAATAAGTTAGACAGTGATATTGCTATGAGTTTCGATGAATGCATTGGCTACCCAGCATCTTATGAATACTGTAAAAACTCCGTAGAACGTACTTTAAGATGGGCTAAAAGAGGAAAAGAAGTCTTTAATAATCCTCGTCAAAGTCTCTTTGGTATTGTTCAAGGTGGTGAATATGAAGACTTGCGTAAACACTGCGTAGAAGAACTAGTTAAAATTGATTTTGATGGCTACTCAGTAGGTGGTACTAGTGTCGGTGAAGATAAACCAACAATGTATAAAATGGTTAGCTATGCCACTAAATACTTGCCAGAAGATAAGGTAAGATACTTAATGGGCGTAGGAGACCCAATAGACATTGTAGAAAATGTTATTAGAGGAATAGATATATTCGACTGTGTTTCACCAACAAGACTAGCTCGTCACGGTCACGCCTTAACCAAATATGGAAAAATTAATCTTAAAAATGCCAAATATAAAATGGACTTTGAACCCATCAGCAAAGAATGTGATTGCTACGCTTGTAAACACTACACAAGGAGTTACATTAAACATTTAATAAATGCTGATGAAACTTTTGGAGCAAGGCTTCTATCAATTCACAACATTCATTATCTAATCAATTTAACAAAAGAACTAAGAGAAGCTATTAAAAATGATAATATATTAGAATATAAAGAGGAGTTTATAAAGAATTATTATGGTGAAAAAAAATAACTATTTAACTTATATATTTTTAGCTATCATTGGTGTATTTATTATTCTTGGAATCAATAAAAACATTAAAAATCACCATGAAAAAGCTTACACAGCACTTTATAATAAAATTAAAGAAGTAGCTAAAGAATGTTATTTAAAAGAAGAATGTAAGGATGAAATAACCTTAAAAGACCTATATAATAAAGAATTAATAGATATACAAGTAGATCCAATAACTAAAGAACCACTAGATGAAACTACTTGTTTAAAATATGAAAATAAAGAAGTTGTTTTTTGCAAATAAACATCTTTTTTTCACACTTTACATATTCTAATATGTTAAAATATAGTTACCAAAAAAATAAAAAAGGACGTGATAAATTGTTAAAACTATTTAAAAACTTTAAAGCAAAAGAATATTTTGCAATGTTACTATGTGTAGCATTTGTTGTCTTAGAAGTTTGGCTAGACTTAAAAATTCCCGATTATATGTCTAAAATAACCATGTTAGTACAAACTCCAGGCAGTGCCATGAAAGACATCTTAATAAATGGTGGTAAGATGCTTCTTTGCGCAGGTGGATCACTTTTAGGTGCCGTAGTAGTAGGCTATTTTGCTGCTTATATTTCAGCGTCATTTTCAAAAATTACTAGAGAAAAACTATTTAAAAAAGTTGAAGACTTTAGTTTAGATGAAATGAAAAAATTTAAAGCAAGTAGTCTTATTACTAGAACAACTAACGATATTACCAACGTAGAAATGTTTTTAGCAATTGGCTTACAAATGATTATTAAGGCACCAATAACTGCTGTTTGGGCAATACTTAAAATTCTAAATAAAGGCAAATGGTGGAGCTTAGCAACTGGCATAGGTGTCGTAGTACTTCTAATTATCATCGGAATTTTACTAATATTAGTATTCCCTAAATTTAAGAAAGTTCAAAAATTAATTGACGATATCAATGAACTAACTAGTGAACAACTTAAAGGTATTAGAGTAATTAGAGCATTTAATGCTGAAAGTTATAGTGAAAGAAAATTTAATAGGGGTAACACAAATTTAACTAAACTTCAAATGTTTAACCAAAAAACAATGGGAATTCTAAACCCAGGAATATATTTAATAATGCATGGCGTATCATTATCAATTTATATAATTGGTGCTTATTTAATAAACTCAGCAAACATGCTAGATAAACTTACAATCTTCAGTAACATGGTAGTATTCTCAGCCTATGCAATGCAAGTAATATCATCATTTTTAATGCTAGCATTTATCTTTATTTTCTATCCAAGAGCCGGTGTATCAGCAACTCGTATTAATGAAATACTAGAGGTAAATCCAACTATTAAAGACGGAAAAATTGATACACATAATGATATTAAAGGAGTAGTAGAATTTAAAAATGTCAGCTTCAAATATCCTGACAGTGAAGAATATATTCTAGAAAATGTATCATTTAAAATAGATCAAGGAAAAACTATCGCATTTATCGGATCAACCGGTTCTGGCAAAAGTACTTTAATAAATTTAGTACCTAGATTCTATGATGCTACTAAAGGTGAAATTCTAATAGATGGCATTAACGTTAAAGATTATTCTCTAAAAACTCTTCACGAGAAAATTGGCTATGTTCCTCAAAAAGCAATTATCTTTAACGACACGATTGAAAACAACATCAATTATGGCGATAGTGGTAAAAAAATCACTAAAGAAAATATTTTAAATGGTGCTAAAATTGCTGAAGCCGATGAATTTATTAGTAAAATGGAAAAAGGCTACAAATCTCATATAGCATCAGGTGGAACTAACGTTTCTGGTGGTCAAAAACAAAGAATATCTATTGCTAGAGCTCTAGCAAAAACTCCTGAAATTTTAATCTTTGACGACTCATTTAGTGCCTTAGACTATAAGACTGACTACAAACTAAGAAAAGGCCTTAAAGAAAAAATGCAAGGTATCACGACAATGATCGTAGCACAAAGAATTGGTACTATTAAAGATGCTGATTTAATTATTGTTCTAGATAATGGCAAATGCGTAGGCAAAGGAACTCATAAAGAACTACTAAAAAAATGCAAGGTCTATAAAGAAATTGCTTACTCACAACTTTCAAAGGAGGAATTAGAAAATGCATAATAAACCTGTTATCAATGACACTAAAACAGACTTTGGAAAAGAAATTAATAGACTATCAAAAGAATTAAACAAATACAAAGTTACAATTATTCTTTCTTTGATTTTTTCTACTATTAGTAGCATCCTAGCAATAATTAGTCCTAAAAAACTAGAAGAACTTACTAACACCATAATTAAAGGACTTACTGGAACTATTGACTTAGAAAAAATCACTCATATCATGACTGTTTTAATAATTATTTATGTTGTAAGTGCGGTCTTTGACTTCTTTGAAAAATATTTAATGGTAGATGCTTGTTTAAAATTTGCTAAAGAACTTCGTAGTAAAATATCAAATAAAATAAATAAACTACCACTTAGATTTTTTGACAATCACGCAAGTGGAGACATTTTATCTGTTGTAACCAACGATGTAGATACCGTAAGTAGCAACCTAAATAACAGTTTAGGCTTACTAGTTGGTTCTATCACACTATTAATTGGTTGTTTATTTATGATGTTTAAAACCAATTGGATTATGGCTCTAACCGCTATTTTCTCATCACTAATAGGTTTAGTATTCTTGGCAATTATTTTAAAAAAGAGTCAAAAATACTTTACAAAGCGTCAAGAAGAATTAGGTAAATTAAACGGACACATAGAAGAAATCTATTCATCACAAACCCTAGTAAAAGCTTACAACGGGGAACAAGATGCTCTAGATAAATTTAATAAATTAAATGACAAAGTTTATACCTGTAACTTTAAAAGTCAATTTCTTGGTGGTTTAATGCCATCAATTATGGGATTTATCGGTAACTTTGGTTATGTATCAGTTTGCATCGTTGGTGCACTTCTTACCATGAATAACAAGATCGAATTCGGAGTAATTGTTGCATTCTTTATGTACGTAAGACTATTTTCTAACCCATTATCACAAATAGCCCAAAGTTTAAATGGTCTTCAGTCCGTAGCTGCTGCCTCAAAAAGAGTATTTAATTTCTTAGATGAAAAAGAAATGACTAATGAAAGCGATAAAACTAAAAAGTTAGATCCAAAAGTTGTTAAAGGAAACATCACTTTTGAGCACGTTAAATTTGGCTACGACAAAAACAAAACTATCATCAAAGACTTTAATGCCACAGTAAAGCCAGGTGAAAAAATCGCTATTGTTGGTCCAACAGGTGCTGGTAAAACAACTATCGTTAACTTATTAATGAAATTCTACGAAATAACTGATGGTAAAATTACGATAGATGGGGTTAATATAAATGACCTAAAAAGAGAAAACATTCATGATTTATTTATCATGATTCTACAAGACACCTGGCTATTTAATGGTACTATTAGAGATAATATTAAATATAATAATCGAGGAATAACCGATGAAGAAATTTGGAACGCATTAAAAATAGTAGGAACTGACCACTTTGTCAAAAGTTTACCTAATGGACTAGATTATGAAATAACCGAAAGTGAAAGCATATCAGCAGGTCAAAGACAGCTTCTAACAATTGCTAGAGGTATGATTAAAAACGCACCATTCTTAATTTTAGATGAAGCAACCAGTAATGTTGATACTAGAACTGAAGAACTAGTTCAAAAAGCCATGGATAAACTTACTAAAGGAAGAACTTCATTCATCATTGCTCATCGCTTATCAACCATTAAAAACGCTGATTTAATTCTAGTAATGAAAGATGGTAACATCATTGAGCAAGGAACTCATCAACAACTACTCAAACAAAATGGTTTCTATGCCGAATTATATAACTCACAGTTTAGGGAAACTAAATAGACCACATGGTCTATTTTTATTTACAATAATAAAATTTTGTTGTATAATACTGTTCCTAAAAGCGAATTAAAAAGGAAAGTGATATCATGTCAAAGAAAAACTCCAAACTTGCAAACCTAGAAGAAGAATTTAATGTAGAAACCTTGCAATTTATAAGTGATGAAGATTTTTACAGTTTAATATTAAGATTTACTATCGCAAGAGACATATTTGCTGAAGAAAAAAAAGCTTATGCAGTTAAAAAGAAAAGATTTTCTATAAAATCTAGAGTCAGTGATGAAACTCTTGAATTAGAAAGATTTTTTAATAAAATAAAAATACTAATAGATGAAGAAAAGCAAAGAAGAAAAACTATAAAAAACAAAAAAGCAGCACAGGCACCTATCGTTGAACTATATTTTAAAATGTTAAATGGTGACTTTTCTGAAGATATTAAAGATGAATATAAATCAGGTTTATTTAACCTAATTGAAAGTGATTATCACCTAGGTTGTTCTTCCTTTGAAGAAGCTTATGAGACTTTTAAAAATTTAATAAAAAATAATTTAAAGACAACATTAAAGGAGACTATCTAATGGCAAAGATAATACCTGAAGAAGCCTACAAAGTATACTTAGCTTATCTAGATGACATAACTAATAGTTTAGATCTTATAACCGAAAATCTATATAGTAGAAGAACCCAAAACTTTAATGAATTATTACAAATACGTGAAAAACTTTTAGAAATATTAAATGGTTTATGTGAATTAGCAGACGTAATGGAGTACTATCAAATAGAACTTGAAAAGCTAACCAAACTTAGTAACGTAGCAAACAAACTTTTAGGCAAAGCTTCTGAAAAATTAGCTTTAAAAGAAAAAGAAGGCGGAAGCAGGCTAAAACGCATTAGTAAAACTGGTATTGCAAAATTAAACATCGTAGAAAACCGTTTAAATGTTACCTATGAAAGAATCAAAAAAGCTAAAGGCCTAGAAAATATGTACTTAGAAGATCAAGAGGATGATCGTTTCCGCGAAGCAGTCGATATTGTTGGTCAAATTGTAAACGGACAAGACGTTCAAGTAGATGAAAATATAGCAGACATAGTTATCCTTCTTCTAGCAGAATCAGATGCAGAAAAAACTATGCCATTAAATGAATTACTTGCAATAAAAAAACAAAAATATCAAAAAGAAAATAAAAATTTAGGGGGGATTTAATATGGAAAAACAAAAAGAAAATACTAAAAAAACCAATTTGGAACTCGCACAAAAAAATTTGACTGAGGCTTCTACAATATTAGATGAAATTCAAAATGCTTTATATCTTGATAAAGATAGAGATGCTAGCGATCCATATGCTTTATATAACGAAGCTACTAGATGTGCAGTTTTAATTGACGAAAGCAGAAAATATATCGCAAGTATTGCAACACAAAAATTGAAAATATCTAATATTACCGATATAATTAACTTAATAGGTGCTATTCTCACACTTATTACAGTTATTATCTTCGGCTCACCAGTAATTGTGCCAACCTTAGTAGCTTATGTACTAATGAAAATAACTATTAGTAAAGTAAAAAGTACTCAGCTATCTGATGCAGATGAACTTCAAAGTGTAATGGATTGTGTAAATGCCTTATCATCTAGAGCAGCTAATTATTTAGAAACGATTAATCTTCGTGCTCAAAAAAATGCGAAAGAAGACTTAAAAATTCCCACAGGATTTACTAAACAGTTTGAACAAGCTATTGAAATAATTAACTATTATCTTCCAAATGGAAAGTTACCTGATAACTACCAAAGTTTTGATGATATTCCACTAGATGTTAAAGTAATGCTAACAACACTTCTTTCAGGCACTGAAAAAAATAATAACGTTAAAATGCTATTAGATGAATCTCATCAAAAATATATGAAAGCAAACAGTGCAACTACAAAAGTATTACAAAAAGAAAATGCTTCAAATAAAAAATCAATCACCTAAGATTGATTTTTTTGTATAAAAATAAAATATATTCTCATAATAATAGCAGAAAAGAGGAAAAAATGAAAAGAAAGAGACTAATAATTGTACTGTTGTTATTAATTGGTTTAACTGGTTGTGCTTTTGGAAGCTCACCAAAAAGTAGAGTAGAAAACTTACTAAACAAATACCAAATGAATGCAAGTGACGTTAAAAGTGAACTAGATGACTTTTTAAATACCTTAAGTATTGACACTGACTTCAAAGAAGATTATCGCAAAGTCTATGAAAAACAATATAGTGATTTAAAATACAAAATTAAAGATGAAACAATCGATGGTGACAAAGCAACAGTTAAAGCTGAAATAGAAGTGTATGATTATTACAAAGCCGAAAATGATGCAAGCAGTTATATAGCTGCTAATCCAAATGAATTTAATGAAGATGGCGTTTATAGTGTGAAAAAAGGTTTAGAATACAAAATCAAACAGTACACTAATAGTAACGATAGAGTAACTTACACAATTGACTTTACTCTTACAAAAAATAATAATAAATGGACAATTGACCCGTTAACAGATGATGAACTGGCCAAATTACACGGAACTTATGCTCACTAAGTTCTTTTTTTTAAGCACAAACTATGATATTATTTTATTGGTGATTTTATGCAAGATTTATTTAATGAATTATTTGATTTTAATGATTATAGATATTTTTATCATATTACAGGCCACGGAGTAGGTGAAAGTATAATAGAAAATGGTCTACTTATGGCTGAAAAAGAATACTATACAACAATGGTTGAAATTACACCTGACATGATAACAGACCCTGAAAAGTTTTTAACTGATGAAAAAGGTTTTGGTGCAATGGAAAGAGATGAAATGGTCTTAATTAGAGTACCTAAAAGTATGGGTTATGACTTTATAACCCCACTAAGTAAAGGATCTACCGATATTTTTGAAGATGACAAATATGCATCATTTGTTCCAAGTGACTTCATTTTAGGTTACTTTGATTTAGATACACTAGACTTTACCCCAAACAACTATACAATAGAAGAAATTGAAGACTACCACTACGAGGTATAATATGGAAAAATATAAAGAAATAGAGCGCTCAATAATTAAAAAATATCGCAAAGAAATTTGGGCAAAATTCGTAAAAGCAGTAAAAGAATATGAACTAATAAAACCAAATGATAACATCATGGTTTGCATAAGCGGTGGTAAAGATTCCTTTTTACTAGCAAAATGTATAGAAGAACTAAACAAACATGGAGACATTCAATTTAAAGCAAAATGTGTTTGTATGAACCCCGGTTACAGTGAAGAAAATATTAATAAAATCAAAGAAAATGCTCAAAAACTAAACATAGATTTAGAGATATTTTCAAGTGATATTTTCAAAGTTATAGATAGTGGCATCTTTAAAAGTCCATGTTACTTCTGTGCTAGAATGCGCCGTGGGCATCTTTATAATAAAGCTAAAGAATTAGGATGTAATAAAATTGCTCTAGGACACCACTTTGATGATGTCATTGAAACTACGCTTTTATCAATGTTTTATGGCTCTGAAATCAAAACAATGATGCCAAAACTAAAAAGTGATAACTACGAGGGCCTAGAACTCATAAGACCTCTATACTTAATTAAAGAAAGCGACATCATCTCTTGGAAAACTTATAATGAACTTGTATTCTTAAACTGTGCTTGTTCCTTTACGACCAAAGATGCCCAAGAAAAAATAAGCAAACGAAGAGAAATGAAAGAACTAATTAAGAACTTAAGAAAAGTTAATAAAGACATCGACTATAACATTTTTAAATCTTTAGATAACGTCAATTTAAACTGCGTGCTAGGAACAACAACTAATGGAATTCATAAAAGTTTTTTAGAAGACTACGAAAATAAATAACAAGTAGTCTTTTTTATGCTATCTTTGAATACTTTTTATTAGGTGATAAAGTTGAAAAAAATAATTATATTGCTCTTAATATTAATAATTCCAGTAACAGTAAAAGCTGAAGAGTTAGACATTACTGCTAAGTCTAGTATACTAATAGAAGCTTCAACCGGTGAAATATTAAGTGAAAAAAATAGCGATGAAAAGCTTGCTCCTGCATCTATGACTAAAATCATGACAATGCTTCTAATTATGGAAAGCCTTGAAAAAAATGAATATAGTCTAGAAGATAAAGTAAATATCAGTACTAATGCCGCAAGCATGGGAGGAAGTCAAGTCTTTCTAGAGGCAGGTTCTGAACTAAAAGTAAAAGAACTACTAAAAGCAATTGCTATCGCATCCGCTAATGATGTAGTAGTGACAAAAAAGCAGTCGCAAGTTATAGGCGAAGAAATAATAATATAACTACTTTAAAACCTTATATTTTAGAGTATTATTATAAATTGTATATATAATTAAAAAGCCGATTAGGCTTTTTTTTGGAGGTGAATTCAATGTCAATTTTTAAGATAGAAAAAAATAAAAATTATACAGTTATGAGTAATCATCACTTAAGAGATAAAAATTTAAGTTATAAGGCTAAGGGATTGTTGTCATTTATGTTATCATTGCCAGAAGATTGGGACTACTCAATGAATGGGTTAGAATCAATAAGCAAAGAAAGCATAAAAGCAATTAGGAATATACTTCAAGAATTAGAAGAAAATAAGTATTTGATAAGAACAAGAATGCAAGATAATGAAGGGAAATTTTATTATGATTATTCAATTTACGAAATACCATTTGATATAAACCCGTATTACCAAAAAGGGCATACGGTAAAAGGGCGTACCGAAAAGGACATACAAATAAATACTAATAAACAAAATACTAAAAAACAAATAGATAAAGATGATAAAACCAAAATATCATCTTTTTTTGTGCCAGAAGAACATAATATTTTAACCTTAGAATTAATTGATAAGGGTTTTATAAAAAAAGAAGATATACAAATTTTTTATTATGATAATCTATTTGAACAGTTAATACAAGATGGCAACTCTTATAAAGATTTAGTTAAAATAATTCATTATATAATTCCGAGAGTTTTAAAAAGAAATTTTAAAGATGAAGATGGTAATGAAATAGAAAATAAGTTTGGATATTTTAAAAATGCAATTATTAGCAATATAAATAAACTTAATACGGATATAGAAGATTTATGGGGAGAAGAAGAACTAGAAGATATATATAGTTCCAATATGGAAAGATAAGCATAAAAAAATCGTCTCTAAACTAGCAGACGATCTACTTCTCAGTTGAAAAATACTACATTACTGCATCAACTGAATCAAATTCACACGATACTACATATGCTATTTGATAAATCAATAATAACACAAAAATTGCCTTAATGCAACAAAAAAATCCAAAATACTCCACTTTTTTTGTCAAAATCTATTGACTTTTCTTTTTAAAACTATATAATAAATAATCGGTAAGACCAAATATCTATTTAATAATAATCTTTGAAAGGGGGAATAATAAATGAAAAATAATGAAGAAAAGTTATATTTAGATAATGATGGCTATCAGAGATTACTTGAAGAAATAGATTTATTAAAGGCAAAACTTGCAAAAAATGGAAAAGAAAAAGGAGAAGCCTATTCTGGTGCAGTAGGTGACGGATGGCACGATAATTTTGCTTTTGATGAAGCCAATATGCAAGAAAGAATGATTTTAGGTCAACTTAAAGAATGTTACCAAAAATTAGAAAGAGCAGTAATTGTAGAAAGACACGATGATGAAACATTAGTTGATGTCAACGATATTGTTACAGTAGATATGATTTTCGGACCTGATGATAGTGAAGAATTAGAATTTAAATTAGTTGGCTCTGTAGGATCACACACTTCTGATAATAGTGGTATTCAAGAAGTTTCAATTAATAGTCCATTGGGTAAGTCAGTTTACCATAAAAAAGTCGGAGAATCAGCAAGTTATAAAGTTGAGAGTAGAATCTTTAACATAGAAATTTTATCAAAGGTTTCTGAAAAAGATTTAGAAAGTGGAATTCAAAGAAAAAAAACTAGATAATATAAGGAGGGCAATTATGAACAAATTTATTGTAAAATTAAAAGAAAAACAAAAATATAAAGAATTAAAAACTAGTGTTTGTTCATCAAAAAATGAATTATTTTGTTGTCCCCTAAAAAAATATTTAAAGAGTATCAATTAGTTAACAATTTTAGCTTTTGATACTCTTTTTTTCAAATGTAAGGGTTTAAGGTGATGAAAATGAAAGAAGAAAAATTTCCAATTATAAAGGCTGGATACATATTTAATAAATTTAATGCTAAAGTAAATATTCCAGTAATATTAAATAAACAAGAAGTTGAAATTAAATATCCGTGTAGGCTAGATGCAATGGCTATAAATCCAGCGGCAGTTTGTTATAATGATAGTATGGTTTTTACTCCTGGTGAAGTAGTAATATCGCTAAAAAAATTTATAAAGGTTAAAATTACTGTAAAAAGTGAAAGTGGAGGACAATTGAATATCTCCAAACGAACAAAAAGAAAAGTTTTAGTAAAGCATTCTTACTTATTAATGTGTAATGCTTTAAATATCTCTCCTTCTTTGGATATTGATGTTGATGATGATGATATACCAAAACATTGTGGTTTTGGATCAAGCAGTTCTACAATATCTGCTGTTGCTTCTGCTATTAATGAACTATATTCGTGTCCAATTAATGATAAAGATTTAATTATATATTTAGCATCTAATCACGGAGAAGAAATCTCTGACAATGATGAAGAAAATTTAAAAGTAGTTCAATGTATTGGTGGTGGTGCTACTAATGGGTTAACTGAAGAAGGCATTATAATTATTGCAGGTAAATCAACTGCTATTGCTAAAATGAAATATGAATCAGAAGTGTTAATAGGTTTTCCAAATGACTTTGTTCAAAAAGATGCTAAAGTATTAATGGAACTAGAAGAAAAAAATTTATGGAAGTTTAAAAAGACTGGCGAAGAATATGCTGAAAAAATAGCATACGATTTACTACATAAAGCATTACCAGATATGGCTAATGGTAATATAAAAGAATTAGCTGATGTTGTATTTGATTATAGATTTAATATGGGAAGTAATGAAAATTGTTCATTTGTTTATGACGGGTTAATGAATATTAGTGATAAAATAAGAAAACTCTATGAAAATAATGACTGTGAATTTTTAGCATTGTCTTCTGTTGGTCCTGCATTCTTTGTATTAGTAAAGAATGAAAATCAAAAAAAGAAATGTAAAGAATTTATGGAAAAATTAGATTTAAAAGTAATTGAATCATCTGTTTGTAATACCAAATATATAGTTTCTAAATTTTCTAATGCACAATGTTTTTGGGAAAAAGAAAATGTTGGAGAGTCATTTAGAACACGAAAGCCATCAAAATATATTACGGATCAAATTGATGCTTTAAATGTATCAGATAAAAAGTGTATCGATATAGGATGTGGTGGTGGAAGATATTCCAAATATTTACATCAAATGAAAGCAAATGTATTAGCAATTGATAAATATCAAGAGATGTTTGATCATAATTCAAATATAAACTTTGTTCAATGTAAAATGGATAATATTCCTGTGGTTGAAAATTCATATTATTTAGCATTATCTATTGGAGTAATACATAATGCCATAACAATTGAAGAATATAAAAATTCATTAAAAGAAATTTATAGAATTCTTAATAAAGATGGATATGCGATATTATCGACATTTACAAATGATGTTATTACTAGTGATTTGATAAAAACAGGGGAAAATACTTATTTAATTAAAGATAGACCACCAATGGTATTATTGAGTAAAGAACAAATACAAGATTATGTGTCTGAGGTTGGATTTACAATAATTAAAATAGTTGATGAACATATAACTGATGTTGGAAGTGGAGAAAGAAATGTTTATACAGTCCTTATTAAAAAACAGTAATTATGTTGTTTCTAAAAGAAACTTTCTATCAGATTATTCAAGAATTGAATCTAAAAAAATAGATATGACATTGTCTGGAAAATTTTTATCTAGTTATGGTAAATTAAAAATAAATCCAAAGGAATTTGACAAATATCCATCACACGATGAGATTAATAAGTTAGAGCAAGAAATTAAAAATCACGAAAATATACAACAAGAAATAATTTTAGGTGCAGGAGCAAATGGCATTTTACAAAATATCATAAAACTGTTTTTTGTTAAAAGAGGAAATTTGGTTACACCATTTTATACATTTAATCAAGTTGAGTTTGGAGTTACATCTTTTAATGGTAAAACATATAGAGTTTTTACTGATAATTATAAAATTAATTTTAATAAAATGAAAAAAGCTATTAATAGAAAAACGAGAATGGTTTATATTTGTAATCCTAACAATCCAACTGGTCTATATGAAAATTGTGAAAATATTATAAATTTTGCCAAAAGTATAAATGTTCCTGTTGTCGTTGATGAGTCTGGAATAGAATTTACAAATAAAAAAAGTTTATTGAGTTATAAAAATATTCCTAAAAATTTATTAATTGTAAGATCATTTTCTAAAGCCTATGGTATTGCAAATTTTAGACTTGGTTATCTTGTGTGTAACCCCGAATTTAAGCAAAGTTATCTTGAAAATATAACGACAAACGAATTTTCTGGGTTGTCTTGTATAGTTGCGAACGAGTTGTTGAAAAATGGAAAAGAAAATATAACGAATAATATTAAATCTATAACCAAAGAGAAAAAAGTAATAATTAAAAAACTTGATAAAATAGGAATTAAATGTATTTTAAGTGATTCAAACACTATAATGACAGACAGCGTTTTTAAAAACGAATTTTTAAAACTACTTGAACAAAATAATATATCAGTTGTTCCAGTATATGATGAAAATAATAAATTGCATATAAGAATTGCAATTCAAGATGAAATTACAAATAAAAAGTTTGTAGATATTTTAGTAAAAATAATGAACGAATATCAAGTATTAGAAGATGGAGGTAAAAAATGAAAATATCGTTAGCAACAAATTTTGATAATAAATTAATTGATCAAATTAAAGATTATCCTGTGTATGAAGTTTATGGAAAAATGAAACACGATTATATTGGTGGAGGAAGACCAGATAACACTTTGTCCAATATAGATAAAGAATTATTTGAATCTCACATTAAAAAGGTAAGAGAAGCAGGTATTAGATTTAATTATTTACTGAATGGTAGTTGTTTATCCAATAATGAGCAAGATCCAGCGTGGCAATCTGAATTCAAAAGGTTTTTAGAATATTTAAAAGATATAGGCGTTAATGCTTTGACAATAACTAATCCGTACATTTTAATGTTTGTAAAAAAATATTTTAAAGAAGATTTTAAAGTTAGGGTTTCCACATTTGCTTGTATTGACTCTTACACAAAAGCAAAATACTGGGAAGATCTTGGTGCAGATTACTTATGTGTAGATTTTGTAAAAGTAAATAGAGATTTTAAGACACTAAAATATATGGTTGATAATTTAAAAACAGCTAAAATAGAGATTTTAGTAACAAATAGTTGTTTAAAAAATTGCCCTATGATATATACACATACAACTGGCTTATCTCACGCTTCGAATAAAGATAAAAATAGTAATTCTTATGAAGATTGGAGTTTGTTTTATTGTCAAAAAAAAGAATTAGAAAATATTGAAGAATATATTAGATCACCGTGGGTTAGACCTGAGGATATTAAATTTTACGAAAATATTGGTATAGAACATTTTAAAATTACTGAAAGAGGTTTTCCAACTGAGGAATTGGTGAAAAGAGTGAAAGCCTATACTGATAGAAAATATGAAGGTAATTTGTTAGATTTAATACAAGGACACGGCGTAGTAGCAAAAGATGATTTGAAATTACAAAGGCAAAGTGTTAATAGTAGAAAAGAAATATATGAAGAAATTAGACGAGTTAGAGGATTAGGAAGACAAAGAGAATGTGAGAGACATATATATATTGATAATAAAAAACTTGATAATTTTATAACATTCTTTATAGATAATAAGTGTACAGGCAATTGTAACTCGTGTGGATATTGTAATATGATTGCTAAAAATGTAATTACTAAAAACAAAGAAGTATGTGATTATTTATTGGAATTATATAACAAATATGATGAAGTAAAGATGGATGTAAATGAGTAAGATTGGGATTGATATAGCGGATACTATTATAGATGTTTGGCCTTCTTTAATAAAAAAAGCAAAACAATTCAACCTAGAACATTCAAATAATAAACCAAGTGAGGAAAAACATTTATATTTGCCAGAAGATATATATGGCTGGTCTAAAGAGGAAAAGGAAGAATTTTGGGAGTGTTATGGACAAGAAATAACATTTTCATCACCAGTAAAAAAGGGAGTAGTTGATACTTTACAATATTTTAAAGAATTGGGATATTTAATATATTTTATTACTGCAAAGACAGAAGATACATATGCTGATTTGGAAAAGAAAATTATAGAATTGTTAGTGAAAAATAATTTGCCTTATGACAAAATATTTATGCAAGTTAGTAATAAAGGAAAATTTTGTTTTGAAAATGGAATTGAATATTTAATAGATGATTCTTTTGATAATTGTTCAAAAGCTAATCAGTATGGAATAAAGAGTCTATTGATGACTAACGAATACAATATTGACAGAGTACTATACGACAATATGTATAGAATCAATGAATTTTCGGAAGCAAAAAAATATATTAAAAAAAATAGGAGGTTTTAGTGAAAAAAGTATTGTTTTTGGTTGGACCACACGCAAGTGGAAAAACATACTCATCAAGAGAGTATATTGCAAAAAATAAAAATATTGGAATGATTGATACTGGACCAATTATGAGAAGAATACATAAAGAAATGGATCCAGATACTTCAATGGGAGATTGGGTAAAAAAATTAGAAGTTCAGTATGGAAAGGATATTACTTCTCAATTGATTTCAAATGAAATAGGTAAAATAATGTCTAATGATGAGTGCGATAAATTTATCTTAATTGGATTTAGAACATTAGAAGGAATAGCATTTACTATTCAACATTTGAATATAGAAGATTTTAGTATTTTATATGTAGATGCAACGCAAGAATTATTATATAAAAATTATTTAGCAAGAGAGAAGAAAAATATTTCATTTGAAGATTTTAAAAACTATTTACAAAATGAGTTAAATAGTGGGCTTACAAAATTAAGGGAAATGGCATTAGATGGTGATATGGTTGATTATTATTATCGTTTCAGTAATAATGATAGTTTTGAAGAAAAAATAGATAGCCATTTAACTAATTGTGAGATAAAAAAATTAAGAAAGGAGCCTAAAAATGGAAAATAATTATATTTGGCCTATTGAACCACAATATAAAGTCTTGGAACACGACAGATATGGTTTAAGGCCAGTGCATATGATACTTGGAAAACCTAGATTTCATTCTGGATTTGATATTACTGCACAAACTCTTACCCCAGTAAAAGCATCAATTGAAGGAATTGTTGTATCAGCAGGTTTAGACGAAAAGATTATATCTGGAAGTGCAAAATGGAATGAAAGATATGGCAACAAGGTTGAAATATTGGATAGAAATGGTAGAAGACTAGTCTATGCACATTTAAGAGAAGTTTTAGTTCAACTTGGTCAGCAAATAGAACAAAGCCAAATAATTGGTTTAAGTGGTTGCTCTGGTGGTTCAAGAATACCTCATTTACATTTTGAAGTAAGAAAATTTGATACTAGTCATTCTGGAGAAGAAAATACTATTAATCCATTGGAGATATTACCATACTATGATTTGGAAAATTTAGCAAAACACTTTGATGAAGAACCCTATGCAGAAGTATGGGAAAAATTTCTAGAAAATCCGTGGGGAATGACTGATAACGATATTCCTTATGCAAATTGCAGAAAATTAATAAGATAATAAAAATATATGGTATAATAGAGTTGGAGGATGATAAAATGGAAAAACCAATATATTTAACTGGTAATAAGGGGAAATTTGAGGAGGCACAACATATTTTTAAAGATATGTATGGATTTGATATCGAGATTAAAAATCCTGATTTTGAAATCATTGAAATACAAGCAAAAAGTTGCAAAGAAGTAGTTGCATTTAGTGTAAAATATGCTTGTGAAAAATTAGGCAGACCTTGTATTAAATCAGATTCTGGTTTATATATAGATGCTTTAGGAGGCCTACCTGGTCCTTATAATGCATATTTTGACAAGCAAATTGGTGTTGATAAGTTCTTGGAATTATTCAAAAACGAAACTAATAGAAAGGCAAGATTAGAAGATTGTTTTGCTTATTGTGAGCCAGGACAAGAACCTGTTATATTTACTGGTGGTGGAACTGGTACAATAGCAACAGAAGCAAGAGGTAATTTGGGAAGATGGCACGATAAGTTTTATATTCCAGATGGGGAAACAGAAACATTAAGCGAATTAAGAGAAAAAGATAGAGATTATGAAGCAAAATTTTGGGGTACTGCTAAATATGATTTTGCTGAATGGTTTAAAAACAATAAAATGCAATAAAAAATTTTGATAGGGGGTCAAATGATGAAAAAGGTTACAATCATTGCGGGACCGTGTGCAGTTGAATCTGAGGAACAAATAGTTAGGATTGCCATAAAACTAAAACAAATTGGTGTTGATTATTTAAGAGGCGGTGCATTTAAACCACGAACTAACCCAGACAGTTTTCAAGGATTGGGAGATTTGGGAATAGAATATCTTTTAAAAGCTAAAGAAATAACTGGCTTACCAATTGTTACCGAATTAATGACAATAGAACAGGTAAGAAAATATGCAGATAAAATTGATATTATACAAATTGGTAGTAGAAATATGTATAATTATGAATTATTAAAAGAATTAAGCCATTATTCAAAACCTGTATTATTAAAAAGAGGTTTAAGTGCCACATATAGTGAATGGATTAATGCTGCAAAATATATAAATAATGAAGACAAGGTTATTTTATGTGAAAGGGGAATAAGAAGTTTTGACACAACAACAAGAAATGTCCTAGATATTCAAGCAGTTCCGTATATTAAAAATAACACAAAGCATAAAATTTTTGTTGATCCTAGTCACGCTTCTGGGAATCGTTATATGATTGAACCTATGTCATTGGCATCTGTTGTTGCTGGTTGTGATGGATTAATAATTGAAGTTCACGATAAACCAGATGAATCATTGTGTGATAAAAATCAAGCAATAAATGTTGAAACATTACAGACAATAATAGATAAAGTAAAAAAATTACAGGGGGATGAATAATGGAAAAGAAAAAAGTAAAAAATAAGTTTGACTTATATTCTGAGGATGAAAGAATAAACTCATTATTATTAAATTTGAAATCTAAACCTAAAATATATTCAAGAATTATTACTTCATTAAGTTTGTTAGGAAAATTTAGCAAAAAGACCGATGTAGAATTATTTGATATTATAAGTGATGATGAGAATGAAAAGATTTTATTATGTTGTACTGATGAAGAAAACAATATGTTTCTATTTTATGCAGATTCAACAGACAGAAAAGACTGGTTAAAAATTACAAAAATATCAAATGATGATGAAAAAACTTATGATATTTCATTGGCAAAAAAGTTTTTGTTAACATCAGAAAATATAGGATATACAAGGACAAGTCAAGAATATGGATTTAAATTCGGAAGATTAATTACAGATGATTATAGTTTTTATAGTTTATTTTTAAGAGATGATGTTGGTTATCAAATCGAAGGTAACTTTAATGAAAACTTATCCGAGGAGTTATTATCAGTATTAAATAAGTTTGATAAAATGCCAAGTTTAATGGAATATACTACTATATTTGAACGACTACTTGATGAAAAAAGTTGTAAATTTTCACAACTACAAATTTCAGCATATAAAAATTTTGCAAGAGTGGGTTTAATAAACTTAGGTGATGATAATAGTTTGTCAAATGATAAAAAACCAATATTACACAGAACTAAAAAGCAATGAAAATATTTAGTCATTGCTTTTTATAATTTCATCAATAGATGAATTGTATTTTTTTGCTATTTGATATATAAAAGATGTTTGTATTAGTATTTGTCCAGTTTCATATACTGAATAACTTGATGAAGCGATATTTAACATATTAAATATATCTCTCTGTTTTAAATTATTATCAATTCTCAATTTCCTTAAATTTTTTGCAACTCTATTCAAATCAATTGAGTCACCAGAGTAAATATAATTATTTTTTTTAGATAAACCAGTTATATAATCAATACTTATTTTATAGTAATTACTCAATTCATAAAGTTTTCTTAAAGGAATAGTGTCTTTCCCTGTTTCCCATCCAGAATATGTGCTTCTGTCAACTTTCAATTCATTTGCTATTTGCCATTGTTTTAATTCTTTATTTTCCCTTATTTCTTTCATTTTTTCGAATTTCATATTACCACCTTCTCAATTAATTTTCCCATTATTTGTGGGAATATTTGAATTTGGTGGGGAATATCGAGAAAAATGTGATATAATAGTTATAGCAGTACAATAACGGAGGAAATTTATGAAGAAAAAAGAAGAAATGAAGAGAGATGTCAATAAACTTCAAGATGATGATTTGATTGAAAAAGTAATAAATTTATGTATTTGGCATCAAATTGAAGATTCTAATGGTTGGATAAGAATATTAGAGAGTCAATTAGAAATCTTCAAAGAATATCGAAAACAATTACTTGAACAATTGGATGATTGTATTTTTAAGTCACAAAAAAACAAAGTAAAAAAGGAAATAGAAGAAATTGATGAAAAAATATCAAATCAATATAACAAAATTAAAGAAGAAGTAGGTATGCTTAATAAGTTAAAAACTGCAATTATAAGTAAAGAAAATAAAGTGGAACTATTATCTGATGATGTTTTTAGTTATTATGATTTATTAACCTTTTTGAAAAATGGTATAATTTTTAAAAAAGTTATTGTTCATAAATTTGGAGCAGATATAACATATATCTATGACAATGAGGGAAATTATGTACTTGAAAATAAAGATGATGAATCTCCGCAATTTGCAACATATTTGAGTGAAAATAGCAGTGATAATACTAAATTTGAAAGAAATATTACTGTAATAGAAGAATAGTTTATTTGAGAATAAAAAGGAGTAAGTTATGAAAGATAATAAATTTAGAGAAAAGATAAATTATATATTTACTATTATATTTGCTGTAAATTTTGTTTTATGTTGGATACTTGAATTGTATTTTTTGGTATTAAATAAAAATAAACCATTTGCATATGCTCAAATGAGCGGATTAGATAAAGTTTTGTTTGTTATGTTATTTGTAGCATTATTCATAATTGCTATTATGTTATTATTTTTGATATATTCTGCTTCAAAAGAGGATGAACCATACAAAAACTATACAGTTGTACCTAAGGATACATACGATAGTATGGAAAAAGAATTGCTGAATAAAGAATATGAAAATATGCACCAAGATTTAGAAATTAAAACTCTTAAAGTTAGATTATCATCACTTAAATTAAGATTTAATCTTTTTAAAAAAATTTTTAAGCATAAAAAATAACCTATGTGCTTTAAACACTAGGTTATTTAGTTTTACCACATATCCAGTCTATAGATACATTATAATGCTTTGCAAACTCTACAATTGAATAAGTCTGAATTAATACTTTACCCGATTCGTATTTTGAATAATTTGATTGATCTACTTTAATAATCTTTGATATTTCTTTTTGAGTATTGTTGTTTTTTAATCTAATTTCTTTTAAATTTTTACCTAAAATAACTTTATCGATTTTATCATTTTTTAGGTCAATCTTTTTCTGCTTTGATAGTCCACAAATATAATCTAAACTAATTTTATAATAATTACAAAATTCATTTAATTTTAATAGTGGGATTGAGTCAATTCCATTTTCCCATCCAGCGTAGGTAGATCTACTTACATTTAAATAATCTGCCAATTGCTTTTGAGTATTGTCAAAATAGGTTCTAATCTCTTTCATTCTTTCATAATTCATAAGAATCACCTCACTATATACAATTTTCTCATTTAAAAAATGAATTTTTAAAAAGTGTCGGGTATTTACCTAAAATGTGATATAATAGTGAATAGTTAAGAAAGGAGCAGTAATAGAACAATGTTAAAAATGAAAAAAAGTAACATCATTGTATTAAGTTTTGTAATTTTAATATTATTTATTATTTTAGCTTTATCATTTATTATTTTGAATAATAATAAAATCAAAGTGTATGCCATTAGTGGAGAAAGTAAAAACTTTTATTATAGTAATGCACTTTTTGTATCTTCAAGTAATAAATACATCTATGCTTATGGCGATTTAACATTAAAAAATAAAAATATTGAAATTACCAGTGTTGCTTTGATGTCTGGAAACAGACTTATTGTTAAATCAGATTCTTTACCGCAGGGAATAAGTGTTGAAAATGTAGGATACAATGAATTATTTCCTAAAAAAGTTGTTAATAATTTAGACAATTGGTATTTAGAAATAACTTTTAACAATGATGAAGGCGAGAATACAGAAAAATTAAATTTAACAAATCAACTTTTAATAAAGTAATAGTCAAAAATTAAGGAGTGAATATTAAAATGAATGTAAAGGATTATATTTTATGTTTTATAAAAGCATTATTTCAAACTTTAATTGTAGTTATTTTATCTTTGGGAATTTTATATATTATTAGATTTAATTTAAATGTTGCTAATTATATTAGCAATATAACAGGTATTCCTAGTGATATGTCTATCAGCATAATGAGTGCGGGTTTTGTGAATAATATAGTTATATTGATGTTAGCTATAGAAATTATTTTATTTGCATATTTTTTTCAAAGAATTATGAAAACATCTTTTTTTAAAAAAGCGAGTAGTTTTATAGTTAATTTATAATTATTTGTTACAAATTGTACTTTTGTATGGTACAATTAATTAAACAAATCCAAATTAATAATTTAAAATATTTAAATTAATGAAAAGAGGATAGTGTATGATAAATAACAAATTTAAAAAAATTTATAAACTCATTGAAAAAAAGCAGTTGAAAAATTATAAAAAAGAATATAAAGAGCTTTTGTGTTTTGATAATGAGATTGGAAATTTTAAAGATTATATTGCAAAATTAAAAGATAGTAGGCAAGATTCTTATATTAAAAACAATCACTATAAAGATGCAATCATTTTTACTGATATTGTAAAAAAGGAAAGTTTATTAATTAATTTATATTTAATTAAGTTTAAACATATTTTTCCACCAGAACTTGATAAAGAATATAAGCCGTTGCCGTTAAAGGAACAGATTATTTATGAATATGGGGCTATCATAACACTTGAAGATACTTTTGGAGAATACACTATTGAAAACGCTTTTAGTGGAACTGAAAATGCAAAAGAACTTGCAGAGATTAAGTATCAAAATTTAAAAGAAGAACTAAAAGAAATGACAGAAGAAAAAGTGATAGATAAATTAGAAAGATATATTTTAAGTGAATTAAATGCCGAATAAATACCTTTTTTCAAAACGACATAAAAACAACATAAAACGACATAAATTAGACATATAATAAACTTGACTTCGTTTTGTCAAGTGATATAATATAGTAAAATAAACAAATTATGCAGAGAGATAATTTAATTTCTTTGTTTTTTTATTTATTTTTAAAAAAATCCTATTGACATATTTTAATAAAAATATTAGAATAGAAAACAATTAATTTGATTTAAAAGTTATTGATAGCCAGTGCTATTTGTAACAAATTTATTTTTAATTGTTAGGGTAGAAGAAGCAGTATCAATTTCTATTATGAAACAACTACTAGCTTTTTCTCCCCTTTTTTATTGAAAGAGGTGATGGTATGAATTTTGTTAAAAATGTTTATTATTCAAATTATTATCTAAAAAATAATAATTTTTATGAAAATTCGCAAGTTTTAAGTGCCTCTAAAAAAAATATGTTAAGTTATGTTGTGAGAGAAAATTAAGGATGAACTTCCCCTAATTTTCTCTCTTTTGTTTTAAGAAAGGTGGTTACTATGGATTTTAAATTAGAACAAAATCTACAAGAAGAATATGCTGATAACTTTACATTAACAAAAGATGAAATGGTTATATATGATATACCAGCAACATTTGAAAAGGTTGTAGATAAATTACGAGAATTAAAAATAGCAAGAAATAAGTTTATTAATGGTTATCACGTTAGATTGACACCAAATTATAGACCAAGATTAGAACAATTTACAAATAACATTTCTGATCCTGTTGGTATGGCTGTGGAATATAAACTTGATAACGAGCAAAAATATAATGAATTTAATATTCAACTTAACAAATTGTATTCTATAATGTCTAAAGAAGAAAATGCCTATATTAACGATTGTCTATTATGTGGTAAGTCGGAATCTTCAATGAAATTAAAATTTAATTTAGGCAGAGAAACTTTTAACACCATAAAGTGTAGTGCTATAGTAAGATTTGGTATTGTCTTTAATCTAATAGTTTATAAATGAAATTAAAATAGTAATCATCAGAGTCATTAGGCTCTTTTTTTTATACTATTTTTTTGAGTTTATAGGGATCTCAGGAATAAAAAACTAAATTGAATGAAAGGAGTGAAATGTAGATGTATATTATTCATAAAAAATTGAAAATTCCGTAGCAAAAGAAAAAGTTAAAAAAAACTCTTGCAAATTTTAACTTTTTGAGTGATTAATATTATAGAGATATATGCTTATATCTATCTGTTTTTAGTCAATATAAGAAGTTTGAAAGTGAGGTATGATATGCTATGAGAGAAAAAAATAAATCTCACAAAATAAGGCTTATTTTAGGTGTTTTAATTGGGCTATGTTTAGTTTCGGTAATTTTCTTTAATTTATACAATAGACAAAACATAGGAGTTTCTAATAAAGATAAAAAGACAGATGTGATTAATGAAACTAATAATAATCAAAATAACGAAACATTAATAGAAGAAGTAAAAGAGAAAAATAATAATGAGTCAATTGAATCAAATGATAACTCAACACCTAAAAGCGAACAGAAAGTTGAAGTAAAAAATGAAACTCCTAAATCAGAAATAAAGCAAGAAGAAAAACAATCACCAAGCGAAATTCCCAAAGTAGATACAGATACAAAAAACGATATTAATGCTTGGGATGAACTTGGTATAACAGAAGAAGAATATTATAATTCTCCTGCGTGGAGTTGGGCAAAAGTTGATTTTGCGATTGAAAAATATGGCAGTCAAGAAAAATGCTTAAATGCTTGTATTGAATATGGTGAATCAACTGGTATGGGATATTCTTGTTCCACAATAAATAGTTATTCTGGTAGATATTTGGGAGAAATGTTAAAATTATTTTAGGCACTTTAAAGTGTCTTTTTTTGTGAAAGAGAGGAATTTAATGAAATGAAAAAAAGAAAATCGTTGTATGCAATTTTAGGCATACTTTTTTTGTCTTTATTTTTTGGAATTTCGAAAGCAAATGCTGAAGAATATACAGGACAAGCAATTTGGCCAGCTGAAAAGATAGCCAATATTTTTATAAAAAAATATAGAGCAGATGGTTATATAAAATATCAACAGGCTTCTTTTATAAGAAGAAGTGAAGATAACAAGTTTGTTTATTGTCTTCAGCCATATGTTGATATAGATAATAATTTGCCTTATTACAATATTGCAAGAAGTGATTATGCAACATATCTTAATATGACTCAAGAACAATGGGATAGAATTTCATTACTGGCATATTACGGTTATCAATATAACGAAAATGGGTATGACCATTCGAATAACAAGTGGTATGTAATTACTCAGGTATTAATTTGGCGAACAGCAGAGCCAACTTCAAAAATAGTGTTCACTGATACATTAAATGGTAATGACTTACCAAATAAATTTGCTAGTGAGATTGCAGAAATGGAAAGTCTAGTTGCTAATCATTATAAAAGACCAAGTTTTAATACTGATATAAAAGTACCTATTGGTAAGAGTCAAGATTTGGTAGATCAAAATGGAGTATTAAGTAATTTTAAAGTAGTATCTGTTGAAAATGGAACTGCAACTATTAATGGTAATACTTTAACAATAACACCTACATCAGTTGGTCAAGTTAAAGTTAAATTAGCAAAAAATGCTACAAAATATTCTACTAATCCAATAGTATACTTTTCTAACCATTCGCAAAATGTGATGCGAGTAGGAAATTATGATCCAGTACCAGCAAATGTTGAAATAACATCAGTAGGTGGAAGATTAAAAATTTATAAAGTTGATAGTGATACAAAAGAAAATAATGCACAGGGTAATGCTAGTTTAAAAGGTGCAATATATGGTATTTATAATTTAAACAATGAAAAAGTTGGTGAAATTATAACTGATGAATATGGATATGGAATCAGTGATTATCTACCAGATTTAGGTGATTTTACTGTTAAAGAAATCACACCAAGCAAGGGTTACACACTTGATAAGAATAAATACACTTTTACTGTTGATAAAGATAATTTACTTGCAGAGTTAGAAGTATATGAAAAAGTAATAGAAGCAGATGTAAAATTATTTAAAACATTTGCTAATGGTTCTACTGGAATACTTAAAGGTGAGCCAAACATTACATTTGAAATATATTTAAATAATTGTACTCAAAAAAATCAATTAAAATCAACTACTGGCAATACTTGTATGGTTGGAAAGATTACCACAGATAAAAAAGGATTTGCGGAAATAAAATTACCTTATGGTTCTTATACTTTTAAACAAGTAACATCAACGCCTAATTATGAAAAGGTTAAAGATTTTGAAGTTATTATTGATGAAAATAGCGAAGAAGATATATATAAGTTAATATCTAATGCTCCTATTGAAGCAAGAATAAAAATAGTAAAAGTTGATAAAGAAACAGGAGAAACTATTACTAGAAAAGGTATTAAGTTTAGAATTAAAGATGCAAAAACTAATGAATATGTATGTCAAACTATTACATATCCTACTGCACAAAAAGTATGTGTATATGAAACTGATTCAAATGGAGTAATTATTACACCTTCTACTTTGATTGGTGATTTTCTTTTAGAAGAAGTTGAAGATCAAATAGTTGAAGGTTATGTTTGGAATAATAAACCATTAAGCGTTCACATAGGTGATGGTAGTGAAATAATTTTGGATGAAAATTATGGTGCGTTATTATTAGTTGATTTTTCAAATGAAAGAGTTAAAGGAAAAGTTGATATTGTTAAAAATGGCGAAAAGTTTGTCATAGAAGATGGAACTTATCGCTACGAAAAAACTTTATTAGATGATGTTGTACTTGGATTATATGCTGATGAGGATATTTATATTGGTAGTAAAAAAATATACTCAAAAGATGAATTAATAAAAGAAGTGAAAACAAAGGACGGTAAAGTAAGCATTGATAACTTAGAACTTGGAAAATATTATATAAAGGAAATTTCAACTTTAAAAAATTATGTTCTTGATGAAACAAAATATTCATTTGAACTAACATTTAAAGATCAATATACAAATTTAATTATAAAAGATATGACTTTAAATAATTACTATAAAAAAGGAAAAGTTGAAATAACTAAAAAAGACTTAATAACAGGAGATGTTATACCAAATACAATTCTTGAAATTTATACAGATAAAGATGAATTAATATATACTGGAACAACTAATGAAGAAGGTAAAATTACTATTGATGATTTGAAAGTTGGTAAGTATTATATTTTGGAAAAAGAAGCATCTACTGGATATGTGATTACTACTGAAAAGGTTTATTTTGAAGTTAAAGATAATGGGGAAATTGTTAAAGCAGAAATGCAAAATAAGCCTATTATTGGAAGTGTAGAAATAACAAAAGTAGATATTTCAACTGGTGAAGTTTTACCTAATACATTAATAGAAATTTATAATGAGAATGATGAATTAGTGTTTAGTGGAAGAACTAATGAAGAAGGCAAGATTTTAATTGAAAATTTAAGATATGGAAAATACTATTTTATTGAAAAAGAGGCTCCTGAAGGATATCAAATTAATGATGAGAAGATGTGGTTTGAAATACTTGAGGATGGGAAAATAGTTAAATCAGAATTATCTGATGAAAAAATCATTGTTGAAGTACCTAATACTTTAAAAAATGATTATATGCCATTTATTATGCTAGGAATATCTGCATTAGGTATAGGAGTGATAACTTATGGAACTATTAAAAAAAGAAAATCCAATAAAAAATAAAAGATACTCATTAATAATATTTTTGGGTATCTTTTTACTTCTTCTAGGTATTTCATATAACATATATAATCATTACCAGCAAAAGAAACAAGATAATGTTGATAATGAGAAGGTAGAGGAGTTTTTTGAAATTAAAGAAGAAAAAGACTTTGATGAAGAAATAAGTGTTGAAACGCCAACAGTCAAAGAAGAAACTGATAATTATATTGGTGTTTTAGAAATACCAAAAATTAATTTGAAAAAAGGCATAGTAGATAAAACAAGTATCAGTAATAATGTTAATAAAAATATTTATACTTTAAAAGAAACAACCTTACCAGATGAACAAATAAATAGTCATATAATTTTGGCAGGTCATTCTGGTAATAGTTATATATCTTTTTTTAAAAATCTAAATAAGTTAGATATGAAAGATAAAATAAACTTTTATTACAAAGGAGTTAAATATATTTATGAAGTATCTAATAAATATGAAATAGAAAAAACTGGAACAACCAATTTAAAAATCACTAATAAATCTGATATAACACTTATTACTTGTATAAGTGGAACTAATAAACAAGTTGTTTATGTTGGTAATTTAGTTGATAAGGAGAATTATTAAAATGATATTTAATAATAGTGGTATGGGGAAATGTATTGTACTTAAAGAAAATGATACATATTATTCTTTAATATATGCAATAGAAAGTAAGCAATTTATAGTTGCATCTTATTTAGATAAAACAACAGGTAGTTGGTTAAATGGACATTATTATGGTGATGATTTAGATAGTGCCTTATCAAGTTTTAATAGTGAATCCAAAAAGATTGAAGAAGATTTAGAAAGGTAGTGAAAATTAAAATGGAAGAAGTTGCAGTTTATATCAGTTTAAAAAATAGTAATAGTTATGTAAAAAATAGTATTACTTCACTAGTAGAAAATTATTGTAATCTAAAAAAATATAATTATGAAATTTATTTAGATGAAGTAGAAAATCGTTTAAGTTTAGATAGAAAAGAACTAAATAGATTAATGAACGATATAAAAAAACATAAATATTCAAAGTTAATTATAAGAGATGTTACACATTTATCAAGAAATATTTATGATAACATCTCTTTTTTACAGTTTTTAGAAAACAACAATTGTAAAATTGAATGTATAGATGGAACTGATTTGTTTTTATATAAAAGAATTGTTGAACATTTTAACAGAAAAAAGGAGGAGAAAATAAGATGAACAATAATGAAAAAGAAATGAGAAATTCAAGAAATAGTTTTGAATTGGAAGGAAATGTTGCTAATATTAATGATATTTATACTAATCAAAATGGTAAAAAAATATTAAGGTTTGATTTAGCACAAAATAACAATGGCAATACTCAATATGTGCCAATTGTTTTAAGAGGTGATTTAGTTAATTCTTATGGAAATGAAATACAAAAAGGTGATTGGATTTCTGTAAAGGGTAGAATATCCACATATCAAAAAGATGTTGTAAAAGATGGAAAAACATATAAAGATAAAGCAATTGATATTTTAGGTTTTGAAGTTACGGATAGAAAAAATAATAAAGTTTATACTTCTGATGGACAAATTCATACTAAAACTTCTAACAAAGAAGAAGATAATGAAATGGAAAGATAAATATGAAATATAAAATATTAAACTATTGGAACGATCAAGACGATTTATATGTTAACTATATAATTAAAAACTTGGAAACAGGTGATCAAGCAAATGTAATAAATTATTACAACACTTCCGATTTGGATTGTAATTATAATATGGCATCTATGGAAGAAATTGAAAACTCATTATATAGACTTATAGAGCAAAGCAAAGGTAAAGAGTTTACCTTACCAAAAGTAAGCAAATTAAGTCCATTATTAAAATATGTTTATGATTTTGTTTGTGAGAGCGAATCTAATATGTGTCATATTGATTATAATGATTGGGAAAAACTAAAAGAAGAACAAGAATTTACTGATAAAGATTTTGAAACTTTAAATCAAGAAGTAAATAATTATGTTTTGTATGACTATATAACATTGGATGATGGAGAATATAAGATATGTGGTTATGGTTGTTTACAAACAATGTTTAATGATGACAGAAGAAAGGAAAGTGATAAGCTTGAAAGATAAATTAAAAAAAGGTCAAGCATTTCTAGGTGTTGATGATAATAAATATTATTTTTTAGGTTTTGATTATGATGATCAAATCTTTTTTACTACTTTAGATTTATGGAGTGATAAAGAACAAGGATATATGACTAAAAGTAATATTTTTATTAAGGAAGTATTGGATGAAAAATCAGATATTATAGAGAATTGTACTTGGTATTATCAATCTATGAGAGAGTTAGATAATGCTAGTATGGAAGATAAAATCAAAAGATGCTTGGATATAATTTATAATTCCAATACGAGAGAGTTAAAAATAAGACCAACTGAAATAGGTCCATTAGTAAGAGGTCAAGCATATAGTAAAGAGTTTAATCAATATTACGAAGTAATAGGCTTTTTAGTTAATAATAATATTTATGTAGATAATGAATTAAAGACAAAACAAAAAGGCTTTTTTGCAATATATCATTCCAACTGTGAAAGCACTGTACCATTAATATTTGAAAGAAATTTTAGCGATAAAGATAATTCATTT
>OIYV01000070.1_pt1 | contig 75627 bp, 91 predicted proteins | sample 1588251 | NCBI WGS metagenome assembly OIYV01 (sample SAMN03283282) | human gut metagenome | biome: human-associated habitat; material: feces | host: Homo sapiens | place: Peru | collected 2012
GACTTAGGATCTAGCGGAGTGATCCATGGGGGTTCAAGTCCCTTTACCCGCACCAGATTAATAGAAAACTCGATTTTTCGGGATAATATAAAAGCTACTCTCAAATTAATTGAAAGTGGTTTTATTTTGGTAATTTAGCAAACTTGCTATGTTATGACAAAACTAATAATGACGCTAGATTAATTGATATTTTGACTATTTATTTTAATTCGAGTTTATTATGTTAAATAAAAAATTATTTGTAAATACCGATTTAATCATTAATAATGTTATTTGCTAACAACATTTTATTACATATGTTATAAATTTGTTTTTTTAATATCAGTAAATTGTATTATTAGTGCTCCAAATATATTGAAAAGAAAAGTAGCAAAATTATGCTATTTTTTTAATGAAAACATATAGTGTAAAGGGGGATAATATGTATTTTAAAGAAAAATTGAATTATTTGTATGAAACTTTAGAACCATATATAGATACTCATGCTTTAGCAATTCATTATAATAATCATTATTTAAATTATTTGAAGAGGTTAAATGAAATTTTAATAAGTAATAATTATGATTATAAGTATAGTTTAGAACAATTACTTTTTCATATTAATGATTATAAGAAGGAGCAAGACGATTTATTGTTTAATTTAGGTGGAGTTTTAAATCATCAGTTGTTTTTTAAGTGTCTTGGGGGTGAAATGGTACTTCCTTTTGGTAAACTTGAGGATAAGATAAACTCTAAGTACGAAAGTTTTGATAATTTTTATGATTTATTTAAAGCAAAAGCATTGGAATTAAAGGGGTCTGGATATACATTTTTGGTATATAAAGATGGAGATATTGATATAATTAATATGTCAAATCAAACAACACCATTATTATTTAATTATGTTCCACTTTTTACTATTGATTTATGGGAGCATGCTTATTATTTAGATTATTATAATGAAAGAAATAGATATATAGATAGTTTAAAAAATATTGTTGATTTTACATATGCTTCAATGATGTATGAAAAAATAGAGTTGTTATAATTGCCTTTTTGATACTTATTAGTATCTTTTTTTTCGTAAAATAGTTTAAAAATAATATACATTTTAAGAAACTTGTTTTATAATTAATAATAGGAGTTGATAATATGAAAACGAGAGTATTAAGTGCAATAGTTTTAATTATTGTTATTGTACCACTTTTAATACTTGGTGGTTTACCATTTAGACTATTTGTTACTTTAATATCAATTTTAGGTCTTAAGGAATTATTTGATATAAGAAAAAAAGAAAGAAAATTACCTATTATAGTACAAGTACTTTCATATATTTTATTAGGCTTATTTATTTTGTTTAGTAATGAAACTGAATTAAGTAATTTTGCATTTGATTATAGAATTATTTCAATTTTACTACTTGTACTTCTTTTACCGATTATATTTATTAATGATGATGGAAAATATAATATAAAGGATGCGTTGTTTCTTATTGGGGGTATAGTATTTTTGGGTATTGGATTTAATAATTTTATAATTGTTAGGTCGTTTAGTTTAACTCATATGATTTATTTAGTATTAATTACTACAATGACAGATACTTTTGCATTATTTACTGGGATGTTTATAGGAAAACATAAATTGTGTGAAAGAATATCTCCTAAGAAGACAATAGAAGGGGCGATAGGGGGTTCATTAATAGGAACGATAATACCTTCATTATTTTATATATATGTAATTAATATTAATGTCAATGTAGTAGTTTTAATTTTTGTAACATTATTACTTACAGTAATTGGACAACTTGGTGATTTACTTTTTTCAAGTATAAAGAGGCATTTTGGTGTAAAGGATTTTTCTAATTTAATACCTGGTCATGGAGGTATTTTAGATAGATTTGATAGTTTAATATTAGTAGTTATAACTTATTTGTTATTTATGACAATTTTATAGGAGGGAAGATATGATTGTAACATTAATTTTATTTGTAATTATTTTAGGAGTAACAGTTTTTGTACATGAGTTAGGACATTTTTTGTTTGCTAAGTTAGTTGGTGTTCATGTATATGAGTTTTCAATAGGTATGGGTCCTGCAATCTTGAAAAAAGTTGCTAAGGATAAAACTGTTTATGCGATAAGGGCGATTCCGATAGGTGGGTTTGTTTCTTTAGCAGGGGAAGAGACTAATATTGATTTGGATAAGCAAAAGGGACATAATTTGCAAGATAAAACAGTATTTGAAAGATTTTTAGTTATGTTTATGGGAGTAGGTTTTAATTTTATATTTGCATTTTTAGTACTTTTGTTTTCTGCATTTATATATGGTTCATCTAATTTAAAACCAATTATAGCTGAAACTGTAGAAGGATATCCTGCTTATAATGCTGGTTTAACAGGTGGGGATGAGGTTTTAAGAATAAATGGTCATAAAGTTACTTATTTAGATGATATTAGTTTATATATGGCAACTGAAGATTTATCAAAAGAACTTAAATTTGAGGTATTAAAACAAGATGGTACTACTAGAACTTATAATGTATTACCAGAAAAGCAAATAACAAGTGATGGAGATGAAAGTTACGTTATTGGTATAACTTTAGCTTCAAATGTTGAGAAGGGTTTTATTGTCTCAATAGTAAATACTACTAGAAAAGTTGGTGCTATATTTAAGCAGATGTTTGTGGTTTTGGGTAATTTATTTACTGGTAAAATTTCTGTTAGCAAATTAAGTGGACCAATAGGAATATATTCAGTTGTTGGTGAAATGAGGACTTTAGGACTTAATGCTATATTATATTTAATTGCTCTTTTGTGCATAAATGTTGGAGTAATTAATTTACTACCTTTTCCTGCTTTTGATGGAGGAAGAATATTATTCTTAATAATTGAAAAGGTAAAAGGGTCACCAGTTAATCCTAAAGTAGAGAATATAATTCATTCAATTGGTTTTATTCTATTAATACTTTTAATGGTTTATGTAACATTTAATGATATTTTAAGATTGTTCTAAACTATTGGTTAAAATATTTAAAAATATTAAATTTTTTTGAAAAAGATTAAGGTCTTTTTCTTTTTTTTATCAATTATATATATAGGAGGTGAGAAAATGACAAAAAATTACAAGTATATTTTACAAGAAAATGATAACGATTGTGGTGTAGCATCTTTTATGACAATACTTTTACACTTTGGAATAAAGCCGTCACGTGAAGCTATTATAAGTGATTTAAAAGTATCAAAAGATGGAATATCGGCGTATGACTTAGTAGTTGAAGGTAAAAAGTTTGGTTTAAATGGATATGGGATAAATACTAATATAGATAAATTACAAAGTAAACTGCTTCCTGTAATAGCGCATACTATAAAAAATAAAAACTTCTATCATTATATAGTTATATTAGAAAACAATATTAAAACTAAAACGTTAACAATAATGGATCCAAGTTTTGGTATTGAGAATATAACATATGAAAAATTTAATGAAATGTCTACAAATATTTTTATTGTTTTTGAAAATAAAGATATGATAAAACAAAAGGATAAAAGATTTAAAACTGTATTAACTGAGCTTTTTAAATCTAATAAAAAATTGGTATTTGAGGCATTCCTACTTTCATTTTTCTTTATTGCTTTTTCTATTATGTATAATTACTATTTGAAAATTATTATAACTATGAATAGTATTAAGACTGCTGTTATAGTATTTATTATTTTTATTAGTATTTCGTTTTTTAAAAATCTTATTGATTATATTAAAAATAAAACCATATTAAAACTTAATTTAACTATTGATAAAAAAATAACTAAAAAAGTAATTAGTCATATTCTTCATCTTCCTTATAAATATTATAAATCAAAGAAGGTAGGAGAACTTGTTACAATTATTAATGATATTGAAAACTTTAAAGAAATTATAACTAAAGTGTTTGTTTTGTGTTTAATAGATGTTTTTTTAATATTTTTAGTACTTATTTATATTGCCTATTATAATTTTATTTATGTAATAGTACTTCTCATATTTATTTATATCTATATGTTAGTGGTATTTAAATATCAATATGTATTTAATGATATATTTGTTAAAGTTAAAAGAAAGAAAATATATTATAATTCAATTTTGGTTAATTCTTTAAATTCATTTGATAGTATTAAAAATTTAAATATTGAAAGTAAGGTTGTAAAGGAAGTTACAAATAATTATAAAGATGTTTTAAATTATAATAAACAGTATTCAAAAACATATTATAAGTTTGCTACTAAAAGTAATTTATTTATTGAAGTTTTCTACTTATTATTTTCTCTACTAACGGTTTTAATTTTACAAAGAACTAATAGTGATTTATCAAATATTATTTTATTAAGTAACTTTTATAATATAGTGTTTGGTTTTACAACTGATATTGGTGAATGTTTAGTAATGTATAAAATATATCAAACTTCTATTGATAAGGTATTAGATATTATGGATATAAATGAAGAAAAATTTTATCAAACAAGAATGAATAAGATAGATAAAATAGAATTTAAAAATGTATCATATAAAGTTTTTGATAAAAGTATTTTAAATGATGTAAATTTAATTATAAATAAAGGTGATCATTTATTTATTAAAGGGAAATCTGGTATAGGTAAAAGTACTATGATGAAATTATTATTAAAATATGACGAAGTAACAAACGGGGATATTTTAATAGATGGTATCGATATAAAAACATTAGATTTAAGTTTTATTAGAAAAAGTATAACTTATGTAAGTCAAAATGAAAATATATTAAGTAATACATTAGATAATGACTTAAAATTAATAAGTAATAATAAAAGAAACAAAGAACTTGCTTGTAAAACAGTTTTATTAAATGAAATGTTTAATGATGGAAAAATAGATTATAATTTATATTTTGAAGAAAATGGTTCTAATATAAGTGGTGGTCAAAGAAAAAAGATAATTCTTGCGAGGGCTTTAATGAAAAAATCAAAAGTACTTATTTTGGATGAAGTTTTTAATGAGATTGATGTAACAGAAGAAAGAAGAATACTTAATAATATTTTGAACAATTACCCTTATCTTACTGTGATACTTATATCACATAGGTATAATAATATAGACTTGTTTAACAAAGTATTTGAATTAAAGGAGGAATAAAAATGAAAAGAATAAATGATAAAAAATTAAAAGAAATTAAAGGTGGCGCTTCATTCTGGGCGATAACTGGAATAGTAGTAGCGACGATAACTTTTATAGCAGGAGTGTTGGATGGATATGTTAGACCAAGTAAATGTCATAAATAATAATGAATTAAAAACAATAGTTGGAGGCAAGATTTTATCTGGTAATTTAATTAATTATTTTAATAAAGCATTATCTACTTTCCTTGATGTGGGTAGAAATATTGGTTCATCATTGAGGCGATTTATTTCAAAAAATAAATGTCCACTGTAGGAAGTCTATACGAAGTATTCTAAAAACTTTCTAATATAATATTTATATGTGTTAAAAGAAGGAAAAACCTTCTTTTTTTTGTTAAATTTGTTTGACTTTAATAAAGAAAAAATATATAATAATTTCTGTAGGTGGTTTTGATGAGCACAATAAGTAAATTTATAGTAAATAGAAATGATTTAAATTATATATATGTTGAAAAACGTTTAATTAGTGATAATCCTATTTATTATGTTTATTGCAATGCAAAATCGTATATTTTACCACCGGAACATTTTCAAAACATTTATGCTACAGATAAGAAAATGTCGATTGGAGATTTTCTTATTCAAGTGCAAACTGATGTGATAGGTTTAACAGGAGCTGATGATTTCGCTTTGATTTATGATACATCTAATAAAATACTAAAAGAAATTAGTGGTAAGAATAAAAAAAATCCTTCATTAGGAAATTTTACATATTCTTTGTGTAATTTGTTAGATAAATACAATGAATTTGTATATGAAGAATCAAAAATGAAAGCAAGCAATCCTTGTTTTACTGATCCATTAGATTATGAAGCTGAATATTGTAGATTAATTAAACAAGAGTTATGACTTTATCTTGTTTTTGTTTGGAAAATAAAGTATTATATTTATAGGAGTTAAAGGAGGAGATAGTATGATAAACAAACAAAAGGGAACATATGATTTATATGGTGAAAAAGCAAATGAGTTTTTGGAATTAAGAAGTATATTAGAGAATTTCATGAAACGTTATAACTACGAATATATAAGAACGCCATTATATGAAGCAACAGAATTATTTCATAGAAGTTCCGGTGAAACTAGTGATATAGTAACTAAAGAGACATATGATTTTACTGATAGAGGAGAAAGAAAAATTACTTTAAGACCTGAGGGTACTGCTGGAGTTGTAAGAGCATATATTGAAAATAAAATGTATACTGAAGGGGTAAAAAAGTTTTGGTACTTAGGACCAATGTATCGTTATGAAAGACCTCAAAAAGGTAGATATAGAGAGCATTATCAATTTGGTTGTGAAGTATTTGGAGTGGATGATCCAATTATTGATGCAGAATTAATAAATATACCAGTAAACTTATTTAATTTTTTAGGACTAGAAAATATTAAAGTAAATGTAAACACTTTAGGAGATGAGATTTCTCGTAAAAATTATAAAACAGCGTTAGAAAACTATTTAAAACCACATATTAATGAATTGTGTGATGATTGTAAAGCAAGATTTGAAAGAAATCCACTTAGAATACTTGATTGTAAAGTTGATAAGGATAGTGATATTTTAAAAAATGTTCCTAGAATAGTTGATTATCTTACTACAGAAGCTAAAGATAGATTTGATAAAGTATTAAAATATTTAGAAGCGCTTGATATAGATTATGAAGTTAATACCAATATTGTAAGAGGACTTGACTATTATACACATACAGTTTTTGAAATAGAGGCAGACATCAAGGAATTCGGATCGCAAAATGTTTTATGTGCTGGTGGAAGGTATAATAATTTAGTGGAAGAACTTGGTGGCAAGTCAACACCTGCTGTAGGATTTGGAATGGGAGTAGAAAGACTTCTTAATGCTTTAGAAAGTGAAAATATTAAATTATATGATGATGATTATTTAGATTGTTATATTATCCCTGTGTCAGAAAATGAAAAAGAATATGCATTATCTTTGGCAGAAACACTTAGATTTCTTAATATGAGAGTAGAGTTAGACTATAATTCAAAGACAATAAAGAGCAATTTAAAGCAAGCAGAAAAATTAAATGCAAGTTTTGCTATTATAATTGGGGAAAATGAAGTAAAAGAAGGCTACATGACTATTAGAAACATGGCGACAAAGGAAGAAGAAAAAGTTGGAAATAAGAATGTTATTAAGTATTTAACTGAAAACATAACTATTTTTAATGAATTTGTTCAAGGTTGCGAATGTGATTGTTCTTGTGAATGTGATTGCACTTGTCAAGATGAAAATTGTACTTGTGAATGTGGTTGTGAAGGTACTTGTATGTGTGATGAAAATTGTGAATGTGGATGCAATTGTTCTGATGAATGTGAGTGTGGCTGTTCTGATAATTGTTCTTGTGAATGTGATTGCAAGGAAGAAAAGGATAATTCTACAGAAAATAATGATGAACATAAATGTAATTGTGATGAAAAATAGATATAATCTATTTTTTTTGGAGTTAATATGAAATTAATTGATATTGAAAGAAGTATAATAAAGAAATATAAAAGTAAAATATATGGTAGGTTTTTAAAGGCAGTTAAAGAGTTTAAACTAGTAGAGGATAATGATTCTATAGCGGTATGTATTTCTGGTGGTAAAGATTCGTTTTTGCTTGCAAAATGTATGCAAGAATTGCAAAAGCATAGTAATTTAAATTTTGATTTAAAGTTTATTGTTATGAATCCTGGGTATGCTAGTAAGAATCTAGAACAAATAAAGCAAAATTTGAAAATATTAAATATAGATGCTGTTATTTATGATAGTAATATTTTTAAGCAAATAGAAAACTCTACTAATATGTGTTATTTGTGTGCTCGCAAAAGAAGGGGTTCTTTGTATGATAAGGCAAAGTCTTTGGGATGTAATAAAATAGCTTTAGGACATCATTTTGATGATGCAATTGAGACAATATTATTAAATGTTATATATGCGGGTGAATATAAAGCAATGATGCCTAAATTAAAAAGCACTAATTTTGAAAATATGGAATTAATTAGACCACTTTATTATGTAAAAGAAGAGGATATTATTTCATGGTCAAAATTTTGTGATTTACATTTTTTAAATTGTGCATGCACTGTAACTGAAAAACAATTGGGGAAAAGAAAAGAGATTAAAGAATTAATAAAAAATCTTAGAAAAGAAAATAAAAATATAGATATTAATATTTTAAGAAGTAGTTTTAATGTTAATTTAGATGCTATTTTAGGATATAAGACAAAAGAAAAGGAAGTTTCATTTTTAGATTTTTATGACAATTAAGTGTAAAATTTCATAAAAACTATTTAAAAAGATTTTAGATATGGTATACTATAATTACCAGAGGATACATGATGTAAAAACCGTACAAAAAACGATAAGGGAATCTAAGACATATGTCTGGTGTTGAATGCTTTATTTTATAAAGAATCCTAAAGGACATAGCAAGATGCCCACCTGTTCATACGACAGGTTTTTCGTAAGATGTAACCCTGGTTTTTCTTTGCAAAAATATGGTAGAAATAAAAGTATTTAAGAAAATATGGAAATATCTAAGAAAATATTTCTTTTTCTTTACTAAAAATAGATTTTTTTATATAATTGTATTGGAGGAAGTTTTATGAAAAATCGCAGTGCTTTAAGAGAAATAATTGTAAAGATTTTATATCAAATTTATATATATGAAAAGGGAAATATAAATTATGATATAGATGAAGTGATAAAAGAAAATACAACTTATGAAAATGAGTTTGTTACAGATTCTGTAAAAAGTATAATTGAAAATCAAGAAGAAATAGATAATATAGCTAATAAGTATCTAAATGGATGGACAATAGATAGATTAAGTAAGGTAGACCACGCTATTATATCTTTGGCTATATATGAATTAAAATATACAGATGTTCCAGATATTGTATGTATTAATGAAGCTATAGAGTTATCTAAAATTTATTCTGATGAAAAAGTTACAAAAATGATAAATGGTATGTTAGATTCGTTTTATCATAATGAGGTAAATAATGAATGATAAGTATTTAACTGTAACACAAATAAATAAATATATTAAAAGTAGATTGGATAATGATCCTAATTTAAATGTTGTTTATTTAAAGGGGGAAATATCAAATTTTAAAAATCATACAACTGGTCATTTGTATTTTACTATAAAAGATGAAAATTCTAGAATACTTGCGGTTATGTTTAGAAATAATGCTAGTAAAATAACATTTAAGCCTATGGATGGCTCTAAAGTATTAGTTGTTGGGAGAATAAGTGCTTATGAACCCACTGGTAATTATCAAATTTATGTAGAAGAAATGCTAGAGGACGGGGTAGGTAATCTTTATTTAGAGTTTGAAAAATTAAAGAAAAAACTTGGTGAAAAGGGATATTTTGATAATAAATATAAAAAGGCTATTCCTAAATTTCCAAAGAAAATAGGAATTATAACTGCTTCTACGGGTGCGGCTATAAGAGATATAATAACTACTATTAATAGAAGATATAAGCTTGCAGAGTTATATTTGTTTCCATCATTAGTGCAAGGTATTGGTGCTAAAGAAGATATAGTAAGAAATTTAAAAAAGGCAAATGAATATGATTTAGATGTTATTATATTAGGACGTGGGGGAGGTTCTATTGAAGATTTATGGGCATTTAATGAAGAAATAGTAGCAGATGCAATATTTCAATCAAAAATACCTATAATTAGTGCTGTAGGGCACGAAATAGATTTTACAATAAGTGATTTTGTGAGTGATTTAAGAGCACCAACGCCAACGGCAGCGGCAGAGCTTGCTGTACCAAGTACTATAGAACTTCAAAATTATATAAAACAGTTAGAGATAAGAAATAATAAGAATATTATGAATTTGATAAATATAAATAAAAATAAATTAGAAAGTCTGGTTAATTCTTATATATTTAAAAATCCAAATGCTATATATGAAGTAAAAACTCAAAGACTTGATAGTTTAATAGAAAAGTTGAATTTTTATACTACTAATATTATTAATAATAAGGGTAATAAATTTAATAACTTATTAAATAAGTTAGAGGCTTTAAATCCAATATTAACTATAAAAAGAGGTTATTCTATAACTAAATTAAATAATAAGGTAATAGATGATATAAATGAAGTTAAGAAGGATGATATGATAGAAACTACTTTATGTAGTGGGAAGATTATATCAAAAGTAATGGAGGTAACAAATGAGTAAGGAACTAAGTTTTGAGGAAAAATTAGAGAAATTAGAGGAAATAGTAAAGAATTTGGAACAGGGGGATATAAAACTTGATAATGCAATAGAAGAGTTTAACAAAGCTATGAAACTTGCTAATGATTGTAATAAAACATTAGAAAATGCAACTAAAACAATTAATAAAGTTCTAAATAAAGATGGTGAATTTACTGATTTCGAAATTAAGGAATAAAAAAATGTGTTCAAATTTAAGTGAACACGTTTTTTTATTTGATTTCAATAATGGTTCTTCCAGAAACAAGTGTTTTTGTATATTCTTCAAAAGCTTTATCAATATTATGACAATCATAAATTTTATTAATCATCGAAGGGAGAACTTTTAGTTTTCCTTCTTCAAAAGCTTTTTTTGTCATGACCCATTCTTCACCAGGAAACGGTTCAGAGTATGACATCCATGACCCTGTTAGAATAAATTCTTTACGATTTAACATTTCCCACATTTTTGGAGTGAATGTAATATCGCTAGTAGGGGTACCAATTAATGTAGCTGTCCCTTTATTTCCTATATATTCGAAACATTGATTAATAGTTGCATTTGCACCAACTGCATCAAAAACATAATCAAAGCCACGATTGTTTGTTATTTCTTTCACTTTGTCTTTGTAATCATCTTCTAATGTGTTAAATACATAGTCTGCTCCAAGTTCTTTTGCAAGTTCTTTGCCTGGATTGTCTATTACAAAAACAGTTATATTTTTAGCTCCTAAATATTTAAGCCACTGTAAAGTGAATGCTCCGATTGTTCCACATCCTATAATTAGAACGTTATCTTTATTAGAATAATTTGCGCATTTAATGCCATGTATAGCTACAGTAGCAGGTTCAAACATAGCACCATCTTTAAAACTTAATTTGTTACTAATTTTAATGACATTTTTTTCTGGTACTACAACATATTCTGCAAAACCTCCTTGTACTCTCGAACCTATAAAACTATAGTTTTTACATAGAGAATAATTACCATTTTTACAGTCTATGCATTCATAACATGGTAATAAGGGTGCTACAGAAACATGATCTCCAACTTTAATATTATTAACATTATTTCCTGTTTCTGTTACAATTCCAGAAAATTCATGTCCAAGTACGATTGGAAAATAATGTGCTGTTCCTTTATTTACTCTGGGAATATCTGAACCACAAATACCACACATTTTAACACTTATTTTTACGTGTCCATCTTTAATTTGTGGTTCTTCCATATCTGCCCATTTTATGTCATTTTTTTTATATAATATACCAGCTTTCATATTACCTCCTATTTTAAGAAAATACTACTAATCATATAATTATGTTTTACTGCATAGTTATAATCTTCAACTACTGAAACTACACTTGCTTTAGTAAGTTCTTCTGGAGTAGGTGAAATAACGCCATCACGAACTTTAATATATTGATTTGGCATATATTGATGTAGCATGTTTAAAGGTATTTTTGTTTCATTTAAATTTTTGAATAATATTTTAATTGCATTTTCAATTCTCTTATCGCTAAAGTAATAACGACATCTATCAGAGAAACTGTATTTTCTTGCTAAATGAAGTTCTAGTTCGTTTCCATGATAATATTTGTTCCAATTTTTTGGATTTTCTAACATTACTTCTTCAAGAACATCTATGAAATTAGAACGTTTATTTTTATCTAAAATAAGTTCATTTTCAATCATACTAAGTGCAAATATTGCTTCTCTAACTGCTAAAGTTAGAGCAGGACCAACTTTTATTATTGCTATGCCATCTTGTACCATTTCTCTTAATTTTTCTGGTGATTGATAATCAGTTGAGTGTCCTTCAAATACCATATCTGGATATTCTTTTAATTTTTGGCATAGTTTATATGCTTTAAATCTATCGTATGTAACAACTTCACTATCTCCAAATTCAACACCTGGTTGTACAACTACAGCTATTACATATTTCCATAGATTATCTAAGTTTTTCTTTTTGAATTCTTTTTTATAAGTAATTAATGTTTGTTCAAAATCATCAGGTGTTGTAATTTTTAATTCTTCTGTATCGTTTTGCGCTCCACCAGGGATAGGTACTTCACTACCTATTACAAATACTGGATGTATCGCATCTTTATCTTTTTTTAATAACTCTTGATATGCATTTTCTGCTACTTCAAGAAGTTCTGCTCCACGACGTGCAATAGTTTCATCGGCAAGTCTGATAGAGCGATCATCATCTGCTACACGCATACTAGTATCTAAATGTATTTTAATATATCCTGCTAGAACGCATTCTCTAACTAATTCTTTGGCATTCTCCATTGCTTCTTTTTCATTTAGATGTTGCCAAGGTTGTGGGCCAAGATGGTCTCCGCCTAAAATTATTTTGCTTTTGTCAAAATTAATTTTATCTGCTATTTTGTATACATATTCTTTGAATTCAACTGGTTTCATATTAATATAACCACCAAATTGATTTACTTGATTACTGGTTGCTTCGATTAAAACACAATCATCAAATCTTTTTGCTTGATCAAGCACTGCTTCAATTACAATTCTGTTAGCACTACAGAATGATGGTATTCCAGAATGTATACCGTTTTGTCTTTTTTCTACCATTTTTAATAAAGGATTTTCCATAATATTACCTCCTATTTTGCAATCCTTAAGAAATTTTCATAATCTGCTTTATAAGTTATTTTTAAATTAACACAATTAGTTTGAACAGCTAACATTTTTAAATTATGTTTAAGTGCTATAGCACCTGCTGAAGTCATTTTAGCAAGTTCTTCATCGCTAGCATTTTTAAATATTTCATAAATAGTTTTAAACTTAAATGCTTCAGGTGAGGCTCCTGCAATTACTTCTTCTCTATTAATAACCTCAGTTATTATATGAGTATCTTTATCCATTTTATATGTTGTGTCATATTGAAATTCTGCTAAAGTTACTGCTTCATAATCGTCAAGACTATTAATGACTTTTATACAACCTTCTTTATCTACGATAGGGTGGGTTGCATCAAAAATCAGTATATTATCATTTGGATTAATGTCTTTATATTCTTCTAAACCTTTTAATATGTCTTTAGAACGACCGTTTCCACCAGATATAACTTTGAATATTTTATTTATTTTATATTCATCTACCCATTTTTCTGTTTTATTAATATAATTTGGGTTAGTAATGAGCAAAATGTCATCAATTTCTTTAATGTGTTCTAGTTGTTTGAGTAAATAAATAAATATAGGTTCAACATTAATAAACACAAATTGTTTGGGTATTTCTCCGCCAAATCTAGTTCCGCTTCCGGCCATCATTAACAAAAGATGTGTTTTTACTTTTTCTGTTTTAACACTCATTTTTACCTCCTCTTAATATGATAATAGCACAATTATCAACATCTTTCAACATTTATAATAATTTCGATAGTTTAAAAACATAGTGAAAATTTTAAGTAAACTATTTACAAGTTCATTTTTTAATAGTAAAGTATAGTTATTGAACATAAAAGGAGGAATATAGATGAAAAAAGTGTTCATTTTTGTATTTGTTATGTTAGTTTTTATAACTGGATGTACAAGTAAAAAGGAAAAAGTTATTATTTATAGTAGTAATGAGGAAGCTGTAGATCAAATGCTTAAGGAAAAATTTGATGAAAAATTCAAAGATTTTGATGTAGTAATACAATATTATTCAACGGGCAATAATGCTGCTAAAATAAAAAGTGAAGGAGAAAAAACAGAAGCTGATATAGTAATTGGGTTAGAGACTGCTCAATTACAAGGTTTAACTGATAATTTTGAAACGTTAGATTTTATTGATAAATCTGTATATAATGAAAAAGTAAATCCTGATAATGATAAATATGTAATTGATATTCAATATTCTGCGTCAATTATTGTGGATAAAAATTATTTTAAAAAACATAATTTAGATATGCCAACTTCGTATGAGGACTTATTAAGTTCTAAGTTCGAAAATTTAATTGCTATGCCAAATCCAAAAACTTCTGGTACTGGGTACATGTTATATTTAAATGTAATAAATGTAATGGGAGAGAAGAAAGCTTTACAATATTTTAAAAAATTAGATAATAATATTTTTAAATATACAGAATCTGGTTCAGGGCCACTTTCTCTTTTGAAGCAAGGGGAAGTACCAATTGCGGTAGGACTTACTTATCAAGCGGTTCAAGAAAATAATAATGGTGCTGATTATGAAATTATTGAACTTGATACTGGTGCATTATATAATTCATGTGGTGCTGGAATTATAAAGGGAAAAGCAAATGACCGTGTTAAAGAGGTTTTTCAGTATTATGTAAGTAATTTAATAAAAGAAATGACTGAAAATTATTATCCATCAAATATTTTAAAAGGTGTTGAAGGAAAAATAAAAGGTTATCCTAAAACAAAGAAACTTGCTGATATGACTGGAATATATGATAATAATGTTAAAGTAAAGTATTTAAAATTATGGGAGTATTAAAATGAATAAAAAAATACTTGAAATTTTTGATCTCAAAAAAAGTTTTAATAATCAAGAAATATTAAAAGGAATAAGTTTTGATGTCTATAAGGGAGAGTTTTTGTCTCTCCTTGGACCATCAGGATGTGGTAAAACAACGTTACTTAGAATTTTAATAGGTATTGAGAAACAAGATTCTGGTCATATAAAAAAAGATAATGAAATAATTGATACTCTATCTCCTAGTAAAAGAAAAATGGGAATTGTTTTTCAAAATTATGCTTTATTTCCTAATATGACTGTTTTAGAAAATGTTTTGTATGTTTTAAAAGTAAATAAGCATTCAAAAGAGGAAGCAAAAAAAATTGCTTTGAATATTTTAGAAAAAGTTGGTTTAAAAGATGAAATTAATAAAAAACCTAATCAATTATCTGGTGGTCAAATGCAAAGGGTTGCAATAGCAAGAACGCTTGCATTAAATTGTCAAATAATTTTGTTTGATGAACCATTATCAGCTCTTGATGCAGATAATAGATTAACACTAAAAAGAGAGTTTAAGGAAATACAAAAAAGATTTGGTGTTACTATGATTTATGTTACTCATGATCAAGAGGAGGCTTTTTCTTTATCTGATAGGGTAATGGTAATGAAAGATGGAGAGATTGTGCAATTAGATACTCCAAATCAAATATTTAATAATCCAAAAAACGGATATGTTAAGTCATTTATTGTGGATCACTTAAAAGAAAAAGTAAGTTTAATAGAAAGATGTACAGGCATAGATTTATAATGAAAAAAGAAAAATTTCCAATTATTACAAAAATTTTTTTAATTTTATTTTTTACTTTTTCGATTTTATTTCCAATTATTAAAATTTTTTCTAATATAAGTTTAGATGCAATTAAACAATTAATTGTAGAGGAACAATTTAAAGAGGCTTTGCTTAACTCTTTGTTAGTTACATTTATTGCTTCTATTATATCATTTGTTTTAGCATATGTTTTAGCATATGCAGTAAATAGGAGTAATATTAGGTTTAAGAAGTTTTTTGCTTTAGTATTTACTGTTCCTATGTTAATACCATCTATATCACATGGAATAGGTTTGATAAACTTATTTGGTGCTAATGGAATATTTACAAAATTATTTAATTATAGATTTAATTTATTTGGTTTTAATGGTATTTTAATGGGTTCAATATTATATTCATTTCCGGTAGCATTTTTAATATTTTCAAATTCATTTAAGTATTTAGATAATACTTTATACGAACTTGGAGATGTTGTAGGGATGAGTAAAATTCAAAAGTTTAAACAAATAACGTTTCATTATATGAAAAAGTCTTTTATTTCAGCATTTTTTGCAGTATTTACGATGATTTTTACTGATTATGGAGTTCCACTAGCGGTGGGAGGAAAGTATTTGACATTGCCTTATTATTTATATAAAGAAGTAATAGGATTATTAAACTTTTCGAATGGTGCTATAATTGGGTTATTTTTATTAGTACCTGCTATTATATCATTTTTAATTGATACTTTTGTAAAGGAAACAAATAATTTATCTTCAGTGACAAAAAAGTTTTATATTTCTAAAAATAAATTAAGAGATATACTAATGTATACAGTTTCTATTATTGTTACGATGTTTTTAACTATATTATTAGGTTCATTTATATATTTAGCATTTGTCAAAAAGTTTCCTTATGATATAACTTTTTCTTTGAATCATTTTACTTATGTTCTTTCTAATGATGCATTAAGCAATATAAAAAATTCAATAATAATTTCATTATTTGTTTCAGTATTAGGTACTGTAATAGCATTTTTATGTGCATATTTTTCGGCTAGAGTAAAATCAATATCAAGTAAATTAATTCATATAATATCAATTACTACTTTGGCTATTCCAGGTATTGTTCTTGGTTTGTCGTATGTTTTTGCATTTAAAGGAACGATTATTTATAATACTTTTGCTATACTAATAATAGTGAATATTGTTCATTTTTTTGCTTCGCCATATTTAATGGCATATAATTCTTTATCTAAATTGAATGACAAATATGAAGAAGTTGGTCTTACATGTGGTATAAACAGAGTATTAATTATAAAAGATGTATTAATACCTAATAGTTATTCAACAATATGTGAAATGCTTAATTATTTCTTTGTTAATTCAATGATAACAATATCTGCAATTACATTTTTATATAATGTTACAACCATGCCTGCTTCTCTTTTAATTAATAAATATGATGGTTATTTGATGTTAGAAGAAGCGGCTCTTGTATCGGTTTTAATATTGATAATTAATATAGCATTTAAAATAATAACAAAATTATTATTTAAAGGAAGGAAAAACAATTATGAAGTACAATCAATTTAAAATATTAGTATTTTTAGAAAAAAATAAAAATAAAAAGAATTCTCAAAGGGATATAAGTAAAAGTTTAAATATTTCTTTAGGAACAGTAAATAAAGTAATAGATGAGTTGAAAAATTTAGGTTTTATTGATGATAAATTGTCTCTTACTGTAGTTGGGCTTGATGCCTTAGAACCTTATCGTGTTAAAAGGGCAATATTTTTTGCTGCAGGATTTGGTTCTAGGTTAAGACCTATTACTTTAAATACTCCAAAACCTCTTGTAAGAGTTCATAATGTTAGGATAATAGAAACATTACTTGATGCATGTAAAAAGGCTGAAATAGATGATATAATTATTGTAAGGGGTTATTTGAAAGATGAGTTTAATATTTTATTAAATAAGTATCCAAATATTAAGTTTATAGATAATGTTTTTTATAATGAACAAAATAATATTTCATCTGCATATGTTGCAAAGGATTATTTTTGCAATTGTTATATATTAGAATCTGATTTATATTTAACTGATAGTAGTCTTATTCAAAAGTATGAGTATAATACTAATTATTTAGGTAAATATGTTGAAAAAACTGATGATTGGTGTTTTGAAACAAAGAATAAGAAAATACTTAAGTATAAACGTGGTGGTACTAATTGTTATCATATGTATGGGATATTACATTTAACAGAGGAAGATAGTATTAAATTAAAAAAAGATATAGATTATTTTTATAATAATGTTCCTGGTGCTAAAGATTGTTTTTATGATGATATAGCATTAAATTATTATAAAGATAAATACGATGTAATGGTAAGGGAATGTAATGGTGGGGTAGTAGAAATTGATTCTTTTAATGAATTAAAAGAAATAGATAGTGCATATAATGTTTGAATATAGTTTTGTTTTGTGATACAATTATTAGTGTAACAAAATTATAGATTTGAGGTAATAATATGAAAAGATTTTTTAATGAAATAAAGAGATATAAGAATTACATTATATTTGCAACAAAATCAGAGTTAAAAACCGAAATTATAAACTCTTATTTAGGATGGCTATGGTTGATTTTAGAGCCTTTAGCATTTATGCTAATATATACATTTATAGCTACTGTAGTATTTAAATCATCAGTTCAATATTTTCCTGTATTTGTTTTTATAGGTTTATCAATATGGAATTTCTTTAATAAGATGGTTTGTCAAAGTGTAAAATTGATTACTAACAATAGAGATACTGTAACTAAAGTATATTTACCTAAGTATGTTTTGCTTATAATAAAAATGGGAGTTAATTTGTTTAAAATGATGGTATCATTTTTATTGGTATTCTTATTTATGATTATATATCAAGTGCCTATATCAATAAATGTATTATGGTTTATACCAATATTAATTTCTGTAATAATATTTACTTTTGGTGTATCTTGTTTTATTGTGCATATTGGAGTTTTTGTTGAAGATTTATCGAATTTAATAAATATTATATTAAAAATGGTATTTTATTTTACAGGAGTTTTCTATGATATTGCAAGTAAGATTAATAATCCTACTTATAGAGTTATTCTTTTAGATTTTAATCCTTTAGCTAATTTTATATTTAATATGAGGAATGTTTTAATTTATAAAAAAATGCCATCACTTACTTGGTTAGGTGTATGGACATTTATTGGTTTGATACTTTGCTTCTTTGGTATAAAGACTATATATAAATATGAAAATACATATGTAAAGGTGATGAGATAATGAGTAAAGATGAAATAGCAGTAACTGTAAAAGACTTACATGTATATTATAGAGATCTAAATAGGTTTTCATTAAAGAAGACAGGTATAAAAAAGGGTACTGGAACTGGCAAACTTTTTAAAGCTATTAAAGGTGTATCTTTTGAGATACCAAAAGGTCAAATACTTGGTATTTGTGGTAAAAATGGTAGTGGTAAATCGACTTTATTAAGAGCAATATGTGGAATATTTTCGGCAGATAAAGGTTCAATAGATTTACATGGTAATAGTGTTTCGCTTTTATCTATTGGGGTAGGCTTTCAAAAGCAATTGACTGGTTATGAGAATATATATTTATCAGGAATGCTTTTAGGTTATTCAAAGGACGATATAGATAAGAAGGTTGATGAAATAATAGAGTTTTCTGAATTGGGGGATTTTGTGTATAAACCAGTAAGAAGTTATTCTTCTGGAATGTATTCAAAGCTTGCATTTTCTATTACCGCGATACTTGAAGCAGATATAATTTTAATTGATGAGGTTCTTTCTGTTGGGGATATTCATTTTAAAGAAAAGAGTTATAATAAAATGAAGGAATTAATTAATGATAGTGATAGAACTGTAGTAATTGTATCACATAGTACAAATACTTTAGTAGATTTATGTGATAAGGTTATATGGTTACATGAAGGTCTTATAAAGGATGAAGGTGATCCTTTAACAATTATGACTAAGTATGAAGAGTTTATGAGAAAAGATGATTAAAAAGGTTCGGAAATAAATCCGAACCTTTTACTTATCTAAATTTTTTAAAATTTCATCTATTTTCTTTATTAAAAGTCCATTTCTGGTATTATCTTTTGCTTCTTTTAGCAAGTTGGCAGCAGTTTTAATATTATTATTTTCTAAATTATATAAAGCTTCTATGAACATAACTTCTCCATAGTGGGGATATATTTTATTAAATTTATCTATTTCTTTATTTTTTTCATTAGATGTTTTAATTAGATTATAATATTCTAAATAGAAATTTATGCAGTATGGATACTCTTTAAATAATTTAATTTTTTCTTCATCAGATTTTTTGGAAACATTTTTGGCATTATCCATTAATTTATTAAGTTTATCATAAAAGTCTTTAAGAATTTCTTTTATTTTTGGAGATTTAATTAGCTTTCTTGCGTTGTAAAATTCTCCACACATAATTAGTGTATATATTGCCTCATATAAAAAATCTTTATTTTCAATAAATAATAGTCCTTCATTTAAGTACATTTTTTTGCTTTGCAAACTGTAATAATTATTTAAATATTCTTTAATTTTACCATATTCATTATTATTGTAATATTCTTTAATTTTATTTAAGTCAATTGATTTAGTTATTTCTAATTTGTCTCTATAATATTTTAATGTTGCTTTTTCTTTATCAGATTTTTTGATAGAATTACATTTTTTCATTTTCATCATTTTTAGTTTTCTGTAGGCTTTATTTACTAAATTTTTATCTATAAAACTCATATAATCATCTTGATATAAATTATATGGTACGTATAAATTAAATACTCTTTTACTAGGCATTCTATCTTTCGGAAGGGGAGTGATAAACCATGATTCACCATATGAAGTCTCCAAATATTCTTCATATTTAATTGGAATAGGAACAGTAATATTATCAAATGGTACATATAGTTGTTTTTCAAAAATTTCTTTTTTAAATTTCATTTGTTTTTGCCATCTATAATTATAGTATTTTGATTTATGATTTTTGTTTTTAAATATTAGTTTTCTTAAGAATGCTAAATATTGTTTTCTTCCAAATATTTTCATTAAAAAATTTGAAATATAAACTAGAGAACTGATATTTCTGTTAAAACGTAGTTCATTAGGGTTTAATAATTGACCATATAAGTAGAATATACCATTGTGTATTTTGCGTAGATATTTGTTATCTATGTATTCATCTAAAATCATTATATCTAAATGATATCCGTATGTTGAATCGAGCAATGAATATGAATAGTATACTTTAGTAGACAATTTATTGAATAATTTTCCAGTATATAGGGTATGATTTGGATTGTTTTCTATACATACAAACTTTGTGTTATCAATAGGATTATTTTTCATTAATTCTACAAATTTTTTCCAATTATCATAAGTCATTAATACATCTACGTCATCGTCCCATGGTATAAAACCGCCATGTCTTATAGCTCCAAGAACAGAACCTGAATCAACAAAATAGGTAATGTTATTTTCCCTGCACATTTTATCAAACTCTTCAAGTAATTTGACAAAACATTCTTGTAAATCTTTTAATTGACCACGACTTGTTTTGCCTTTATCTTTATATGTAAAATCAATATTACATAAATGTTTTGAAGGAATATTTTGTGTTAAAAAAGTTGCTAAATCTTTTTGATTATCATGTATTAAGTAATCTATTGTTATATCGAATATATCTTTATCAAAGCATAAAGCCATGTTTAAATCATAATATTTTTTTATTTCATATAGATATTCAGTTAGTAGTATTCCTAATTCATCATATTTTTGTTCTTTACTTAAACTAATGATTTTGTCTTTTCTATCTTCGTATATTTCAAGTAATTTAAATCTAGCGTGGGTTCTTTGTACCAAATCTCTATAATTTTTAGTTATTTTATTTAGTTCTTTTTCTTTTTCTGTTTTATTGTAAGATTTTTTAAGTAGTTTTCTATTAATTGTAATTTTATTTTTGTTAAGTTCATTTATATATTCATCATAACTAATAATAGGAGAATATACTATATTTGATGGTATACTAAATATTTTTTCATTTAAATATTTATAACCAAGTCCATAATTATTTTTTAGATATAAATCTAGATTACTAGGTACTTTAATTGAAATACCATTTATGTTTACTTTTTTATATTCTTTATAGTCTTTGCATCTGGTTTTTATTGTTATATAGATTCCTTTAAGACTATTTCGGTTACATAAATCGTAATATAATGTATCATTGTTTTGATAATAATAAATAGTATTATTGTTATCATACGCTGTAACAATACTTCTGTTTTTAGTGTTTAAGTTGTTTAAGTTTTTTAGTTCTTTGTTACATATGGCAATGTTAAAATCTAAATTGTTGTTTATTTCAATATTATTGTATACATTGATTAATATATCGCCTTCCACATAATATTTTATTTTATTTTTCTCTAAAAACTTAGTTAGTTCTTTTAATAGTTCTAACTTTTTTTTCATATGTTCATTCATACGACTACCTCCATTAATATAATAACATATTATTTAAAAAGAAGTTATACTTTTATTATAAAAACGTCAATTTTAAATCATATTATTGAGTTTTAAAAAAATATATATTATAATTTTAATAGATAGGATGTGACAAAAATGAACAATAAAGTTAAAATAACTAATATATTTTGGAAGAGAACTTATTTATTTATTGAATATGAATCAAAAGAAGATGTTAAATTATCAATTGTTAAAACTAAAAAAATAGATGAAGAAACGAGAATAATAATTAATAAACATGATTTAGAAACTAAAAAATTAGAAGATAACAAATATCGTTCTAAAATTAATATTACTATAGCGGAATATAGACATTTATTGGATAAGGGCAGATGGTGTTTTATTATAAATGATGATTATAATAATAAGCCTTTAATAAGTGAGGATATATTATATCATATTGAGGATATATCAAGAGTATTTTTATATAGTAATAAGTTTTATGCATATATAATTACTTTTGATATAGGCAAAAATCCTTTGGATAAAGAAGAAATAGAAAGTTTTTATTTATCACTTCGTGTTGATTATTATCAAAAAAATTTTAAACCTGATAAGAGGACTTGGCAAGAGGTTAGAAAAAATAATGGATTTAAAGATTTAATACATAAAGTTTTTATTAGATTAGCAAAAATTATATTAAATGCTTATTATCAAGTATTAACTCATTTAACTATTAAAAATGGTAAAAGAGTTTTATTTATGTCGGAAAATAGAGAGCGAATAATGGATAATTTAGAAGCAATAGATAAAAGAATGAAAGAACGAAATCTTGATAAAAAGTTTAAAATATCATATAGTTTTAGAAACATATTTAAAAGTGAAATACAAAATCCGTTTAAATGGATAACTGTTATTACAAAAATAGCTAAACAAGATTATATATTCGTGGATGACTATGTTCCGGTATTTTCGTTTTTGAAATTAAATAAAAAAACTACTTTGGTTCAAACATGGCATGCAGGATTCGGATTTAAACTGGTAGGTTTTGGTAGGTTTGGTATTGATGGTTCGCCACATCCAGTGCAGTCTTGTCATAGAAAATATACTTATGGAATAGTTGGCAATAATAATTTAAAGGAGATATATTCGGAAGTATGGGGTATTGATAAAAAATCTTTACTTGCAACAGGTATGCCACGTTTGGAGCATTTTTTGGATAAGGAACAAATAGAAGAAAAAAGACAGTTCTTTTATGAAAAATATCCTAATTTTAAGGGCAAAAGAGTTATAAATTTTGCACCAACTTATCGTGGTAGTAATCAGTATAATGCTTATTATGATTATAGTAAACTTGATTTTGATAAGCTAACTGATTATTGTAAGAAAACTAATTCTGTGTTTATTTTTGGTAAACATCATTTTATTAGAGAAGAAATACCAATTATGCCTGAACATGAGAAATATTTATATGATTTTTCAAAATATAAGTTAAATGATACTTTTTATATTACTGATATTTTAATAACGGATTATTCATCATGTTTCTATGATTTCTTATTGCTTAAAAAACCAGTAATATTTTATACATATGACAAAGCTATTTATTCTTCGACAAGAGGGGTACATAGACCAATAGATAAAGTTGCTCCAGGAATTGTGTGTGAAACATTTGACGAATTACTAAAAGCTTTAGATAGTGCAAGTAAACCAGATTTTGAAATAAAAGATTTTCTAATAGATAAATGTTTAACTAATAAAATGTTAGCAAGTGACCAAATAATAGATTATGTTTTACTACATAAGGATGTTGAAGGTTTATGAAAAAAATAATTATTAAGTTTGGGATATTCTTTTTAAATATTATATATAGTTTTTTTAAAGTTTTTAAGACACAAAAGAAAATAACTTTTATAAGCAGACAAAGTAATGAAATAACTCTTGATTACGAAATACTTAGTAATCAATTAAAGAAAGTTCATAATGATTATAAAACAGTTGTGTTAACGAAAAAAATAGATAATAGATTTTTATATAGTTTTCATATGCTAAAACAAATGTATCATATAGCAACTTCTAAAGTGGTGATATTAGATTCGTATTGTATTGCTGTAAGTGTATTACATCATAAAAAGAGTTTAAGAGTAATACAAATATGGCATGCGATTGGTTCAATGAAAAAATTTGGTTATGCGATGATTGGAAAGGAAGAAGGTTCTACTAAGGAAATTGCTGACCTCTTTAAAATGCATAAAAATTATGACTGTATTTTAATTTCATCAAAAAGTTTTATAAAAGATTTTATTGAAGGTTTTAATGTTAAACCAGATATAATAAAAGAAATACCTTTGCCAAGAGTAGATTTGTTACTTGATAAAAATTATAAAGAGGAAAAAAGGAAGGAATTATATAAAAAAATACCTCAATTAAAGAATAAGAAGAATATTTTGTATTGTGGAACTTTTAGAAAAGAACAACCTAATAATTCTAAAAATATTGATGATTTGGTAAAAGAAATAGATTTTTCAAAATATAATTTACTTTATAAACCTCATCCTTTTAATACTGTTACAAGCGATGACCCGAGAATAATAAAAAATTTTAAGAGTACTTTTGAGGCTCTTATGGTAAGCGATTATGTAATATGTGATTATTCTAGTATTATTTATGAAGCTGGTTTATTGGAACTTCCTGTATATATATATGCTTATGATTATGAAGAATACAGTAAAAAAAGGGAACTTAATTTTGATATGAAAAAGGAAATACCTACATTATTTACAAAATCTCCTAAAAAAATAATGGAGAGAATTGAACAAAATGATTTTAAATATGAGGAATTTAAAAAATTTACGTACAAAAATGTAACTCTACCCAAAGGTAAAAGTTGTACTGATGCAATAATTGAAGTGATTGAAGGGTATTTAAGTGATAATTATGGATATAAAAAATAAAAAAAGAAACTCTAGTTTTGAATTATTAAGAATTATAATGATGATTCAAATAATATTTTTACATGTATGTGATAAAGGCGGTTATGATGAGATTGCTAAAATATTAGGAGGAAATCATCTTCGACTTGAATACGCGCTTTGGTATCTTTGTCGTTGCCCTGTTTATATATTTTTTATATTAACTGGATATTTTTTAATCAAAAAAGAAATGAATTTTGAAGATATTAAGAAAAGAATATTAAAGATATATATTCCAATGTATTTTTATACTTTAATAATACCTGTTGTTATGGTTTTATTTAAAATGTGTGATTTTAATGATATTAATATAGGCAAATCGTTAACTCCTTTTTTTAGTAAAGAATGGTATTTTTTGACAGGATATATAGTTATTATTATACTTAGTCCTTATTTAAATAAGTTATCAAAGAGTCTTAGTCAAAAAGAGTATAAAACATTACTTGGAATATTAATTTTTATTTTTTGTATTTGGGTTCCTTTGGCGAATTTAAAGCCTTTTAGTAACTTTATTGGGACAGGTTTAGTTATTTCTAATCAAAATGGTAAAAGTTTATATGATTATATATTTATGTATTTACTTGGTGGTTATTTGTCTATGTATAGTTCACAAAATGAGAAACCAAAATTAAAATATTTATTGATTTTTGTTATGTGTGCTATGTGTCAATGTATTATTGGAAAATTTTATTATCCATATATAAAAATTAGTGGTTACAATGATAATTTATTTGCTGTAATTCAATGTATTTGTTTAATTTTGTTTTTTAAAGATTTAAATTTTAAATCAAAAATAATAAATTATATATCATCGTTTACATTAGAAATTTATATAATTCATGAACATTACATTTTTAGATACTATATGTGGAATAATATTTTTCCATTACATAATGAAAGCTTTTATAATGTTTGGTATTATCCGGTAAAAATTTTAATAGTTTGTCTTATAGTTTTTATGTCTTGTATGATAATAGAGTTTATTAGAAGAGCATTATTTTATTTATTTGGTTATGTATTTGATAAAATAAAAATATTGAGGAGGAAAAAAAATGAAATATAAAATAACTATTTTAGTTACTGTTTATAACGCTAAAAAATATCTTAAAATTTGTGCTGATTCACTTGTAAATCAAACTTGTGATAAAAAATTGTTTGAAGTAATTTTCGTTGATGATGGTTCTACTGATGGATCTGGAGAGTTATGTGATTTTTATTCTGATAAATATGAAAACTTCAGAACTATTCATCAGAAAAATTCAGGAGGTCCATCGCTTGGAAGAAATAAGGGAATCGATAATGCAAATTCAGATTTTATCTATTTTTGTGATGTTGATGATTATTTTAATGAAGAATCAGTTGAACGATTAATTAAATATATTGATAAGTGGGATTCTGATATTATTCTTACAAAACTTAATACTGATACAAATAGAGATATACCTAGAAATATATTTGATGAAAATTACGAATTTGTTGATCCATATGAAAGTTGTATTTTTAGAGCACTTGGACCTTATAAAGTTTTTAAGATTAAGTTTTTAAAGGATAATAATATTTATTTTAAAGAAGATGTTTGTTATGAAGATTTAATTTTTTGTACTAAAGCATATTTATTAGCTAATAAAATATCTATTTTAAGTGATTATGATTATTATGTATGTAATATTAGAGATGATGGTACTAATTTAACAAGTAATAAATCAAAAAATTCAAAAAATTTTTGGAAATACCAAAAGAGAATTATTTCATTTGAAATACTTCTAGATACTTATAATAAATATAGTGATAAAACTAAAAATCAGAAAGAGATAATTTTAAGATTTATGAATAATTTGTATGAAATAGTTAGATTAGCTTGTGTTAGTTATCATACAAAAGATGACGAAGAAAAAATTAACTTTTTTGTAAAAACTATATTTAATGAAAATTATGCATTAGACTTAAGTCAAAGAAGATATTTATTCTTTAAATATTATATTGCATCACAAAATATAAGTAAAACATCAAAGTTTTATTATCAATTAATAAATAATGAGGTTACAACTTTTAAGGGTAAAAATAAATTTTATATCAATTTTGATAATGTAAAAATAGATATTAGTGATTATGTAAAAGAAAATCTTTCTTTTAAATCAACATTGTATGATATTAAAATTAATGGTAGTAAAATAACTATGTATTTTAATTTATATACATTTATCTCTAAAAAGTTTGAGTTAAATATTAAATCAAAAATTGATGGTTTATATACAAAAATTCTTAAGATTAAATTAGTTAGGACTGAGAATGAAATATGTAAAGTTGTTAAAATGGATAATATATATTTGCTTTATGATAAGTATACATTCAAAATAGATATCAATTTAAGTGATTTTAGTAAAATAGATTTAGCTGATAATGAAATTACTTTACAAATGTTTATTAAAGATTCAAATAATAAACAATTAAAAATAAAAAATAAAACAGAGAAATTTTTTAATTTTGCATATGCTAAAAATAATTTAATAATCATTCCTGATACTGAAAAGGGCAATTACATTTGTTTTAGAATGCTTAATGATAAGGCTGATTTAACTAAATTAAACTATATAGGTAATAAAAAAAGACCAATAAAAAATAGAATTATATTTACTTTATTGAATGATAATAATTATAAAATTGCATATGAAGTTGCGTCTGATATATTTAATGATACTTTAAAAACTAAATTTACTTTAAACAAGAAATATATAAAATATTATCATAATAAAAGTATAATTAAAATTAAGAATAGTATGTATCGAAATCCAATAAACGTAGTATTTAACAAATTAAAATGTATTTGTTCTAAAAATGGATAACTTATTTCCATTTTTTTTATAATATATTTTTTTGATAAAAGAAGATAATAATAATGTAGTTTGTTTAAGGAGTTGATAAAATGAATTTTAAAAATTTTAAAAGCAAACTATATGTTCTTTTAATTCTTTTAACATTAATTAGTATACCATCAAAAGTTCTTGCTTATTCAAGTAAAGTCTATCTGGGCGGTGAAAATATAGGAATTGAAGTAAATTCAAAAGGAGTATTAATCGTAGGTTTTTATGATGTTAAAAACACTTCACCGGGAAAAGACGCGGGTTTAAAGATTGGAGATATAATAACTAAGGTTGATGATACTGCTATTTATTCAATAACTGATCTATCTGATGTTATTAGTTCTAATCAAAATTTAAAAATTACTTATCTTAGAAATAATAAAACTTATAGTACTACAATTAAAATTATAAAAGAAGGTAATACTTATAAAACAGGTTTATATGTAAAGGATAAAATTGTTGGTATAGGTACACTTTCTTTTATCGATCCACAAAGCAAAATATTTGGTGCTTTAGGTCATGAAGTAATAGAAAAAACAACAAACTATAAATTTGAAATAGAAGATGGTAAGATTTTTAAATCAACAGTTTCAAGTATTCATAAATCAGAAAGAAATGACCCTGGAGAAAAAAATGCTAAATATTATGTAGATACTGTCTACGGAACAATAGAAAAAAATGAAAAAACAGGTATTTTTGGTAAATATAATGCTTCTCTTAATAATAAAAAACTGATTGAAGTTGCTAGTAAAGAGGAAATAACTGTGGGAAATGCTACGATATATACTGTTATAGATAATGATAAAGTAGAAGAATTTAGTATAAATATTTTAAAAGTTTATCCAAATGATAAAACCAAAAATATTTTATTTGAAATAACTGATGAAAAGCTATTATCAAGAACAAATGGAGTAGTACAGGGTATGAGTGGGTCTCCGATAGTTCAGAACAATAAATTAATAGGAGCGGTTAATTATGTAATTGTAGATAATCCTCAAAAAGGATATGGTATATTTATAACTAATATGTTAGAAGAAACAGATAAAATAGGTTAATTCCTATTTTTTCTCATTATAAAAGTATCCATTAATGACATATTTACTTTCACTTGCTACTATAAAGGCTTTTTTATCATAATTTTTAATTATTTTTTGAAGTTTATTAAAATCTTTTTTATCTATTTCAATAAATAACATATTTTTTGCTTCATTTTTATTAAAACCAGTTATATCTATCATGGAAACAGCAAAGTTTTCTTCTCGAAGTTTTTCAATCATGTCAGGGAAAGCTTTTGAAGTAATTATCTGAACGCTAAATCTACTTCTGATAAATTTATCTGATATTATTCCTCCGATAAATGTTCCTGTACTAAAACCAAGAGCATAACTAATAGCAATAGCTATATTACTTACATTGGTATTTAAAGCTTCTCTTACTACAAAGAACCAGATTAAAATTTCAAAAAAACCTATTATGCTAGAGGATATATTTTTACCTTTAACAGTATTAACTGTTCTAAAGGTTCCAAGAGAAACATCTACTATTCTTGCAAGAAAAATTTTAATACATAAAAAAAACATATTCATAGAATCACCATTATTATGATAAATAATTTTTGATTTATAATACATTTTTTTATAAATTACATTAAATAAACAACGATTCCTGCTACTGCAGAAGCAATAAGAGCAAGTAACATTATTATAACGACCATTTTTTGAAACTTTTTACTCATTATTAAGAACCTCCAAATAAAGTATAGCAAAAAATAAGTATTTTTGTCTATAATATTTATGCTTTTTTATAAGTATATTTTAATAGGTGATATGTCATGAAAATGAAATTAAAAAATAAAGATATTAAAACAAAAAAAATTAATTTAAGTTTTTTAAAGAACAAATTAACTACAAAGAATTTAATAATCTTCTTAATTTCATTTTTTATAATAAGTTTTATAATAGGTGGTATATTTTATACATATTTAAATAGTAATGACCAGGAATTAATTAAGAATAGCATAAATTCATATTTTTCTATTGAAGAGGGTAGTTATTTAAATACTTTTAAACAAACATTTTTTGAAACAATATTTAATGTATTTAAAATTTGGATTTTAGGTATTAGTGTAGTTGGTGTTATAATAGTGTTATTTTTATATTTTACTGAAGGTTTTAGTACGGGATTTACTGTTTTATCTATAATTAAAACTTATAAATTTAAGGGAATTATAGGTAGTATAAGTTTTTTATTTCCTTCTAGGATAGCATATTTATTTTTGTTTTTTGTATTAAGTGTTTTTTCTATTAGAATATCATATAAGATAATTGTTCTTTTGTTTTTTAAAAAAGATATTGATATGGAAAAGGAAATGAAAAAATATTTTAAAATATTAATATTTTCTATAATTTTTGCTGTTATTTATAGTATATTAGAAACATTTATAACGCCTTTTATGATTAAATTATTTAATATGATTAATTAATTCTTTTTACTTTTTAGGTATTTTAATATATAATAATGTTGGATGTGATTTTAATGAAAAAAGTAGTAGTAGGTATGTCTGGAGGAGTAGATTCTTCTGTTACGGCAATTTTACTTAAAAAACAAGGTTATGAAGTAATTGGTTTATTTATGAGAAACTGGGATAGTTTAATAAATAATGATATAAAAGGTAATCCAACTTTAAATAATAATATTTGTACTCAAGAACAAGATTATAATGATGCGAAAAGTGTGTGTGATAAATTAAATATTCCATTACATAGAGTAGATTTTGTAAAGGAGTATTGGGATTATGTATTTACTTATTTTTTAGATGAATTAAAAAAGGGTCGTACACCTAATCCGGATGTAATGTGTAATAAGTATATTAAATTTGATTTATTTATAAAAGAAGCTAAAAAACTTGGAGCAGATTATATAGCAACAGGACATTATGCAAGAATAATAGATGGTAATTTATATAAAGGAATAGATGAAAATAAAGACCAGTCTTATTTTCTTGCTCAACTATCTAATAAACAATTAGAAAGTGTGTTGTTTCCAGTTGGAGAACTTACTAAAAAAGAAGTAAGAAGAATAGCTTTGGAGAATGATTTGATAACTGCTGAAAAGAAAGATTCTACAGGAATATGTTTTATTGGTGAAAGACATTTTAAAGATTTCTTAAATAATTATTTACCTAATAAGCCTGGGAAAATTATTAATATTGAAACTGGCGAAACTATAGGAGACCATATAGGATTAATGTATTATACAATAGGGCAGAGAAGAGGACTTAATATTGGGGGTACTAAAGATAGGTTATTTGTTGTAGGAAAAAATTTAGATAATAATGTTTTATATGTTTCTTTAGGAGATAATTCATATTTATATTCAGATAGTTGTGTTATTGATACTTTGAATTTAAATATAGATGTTTTACCTAATAAATGCAGTGCTAAATTTAGATATAGATCAAAAGATGTTCCAGTAACTTTAGAACGTTTAAATGAAGATGAATTGTTAGTTAGATATGATAATGTAAAAAGTGTTACTCCTGGTCAATTATGTGCTTTATATTTTGATGATAGATGTATTGGTAGTGGTATTATTAAAGAAGTAAGAAAGCATGATGAGAAGTTATGGTATTTATTGTAAAAGAATATTATTTAAGATTTGATGTGTTTAAGTAGTATTTAGATTGTTTTTACTAATGATGATTTTGATTTTAGTACTTATTTTATTGTGAAATTAAGTACTTTTTTTGTTTTAAAATTTATAAGGTTGTATCTATTTATTATGTAAAAAGATGGTTTAAATATATAGTTTTTTAGAGTTATGGTATTTTGTGTAGAGGAGTTTAAGTATTCAGAATATAATACTACTTTACGCTTGTTTACACTTGACATTATTTACACTACTTGCTAAAATATAATTATAGGAGGATAAAACAATGGACGAACTAAATAGAATAATTAATGAAAGTGGGTTGTCAAAAGTAAAAATTGCAAAGTATCTAGGAGTATCTCGTCAGATGCTATATAATTATTTGGCATTAAATTCTTTTGAAGAAATACCTAAGGATAAAAAAAGTAAACTTTTAAGCTTATTAGGTGTAACTAAGGAAAGTGAACTTGCTAAGGTAAAAGTTGATGATAGATTTGTGCAAACTTTAGAAGCAAAAATAAATGAAGGAACCGAAAATACAAAAAAAACTTCAACAAGTGCTGATTTTAAGGGTTTAAATAAGAAAGAACAAGAGTTGTTAAGTGAAATATTTAATTTAATTAAGGAAAGATTAATAAATAATGGAAATGAAGGAATTGATACGCTTAAATATTTGTATTATTATCTTCAAGCTATGGAGAATATGCCTGAATTAAAGTATATTTTAGCTTACATGGCAAAGACAAATCTTTTTATACCAGCACTTGAATTTGCGTATGATGAGGATAAACAATATACTTTTGAAGGAATATTGTTCTCTGCTATGACACTTTATAATAATGATGTTGCAGCGCCTAGTAAAGTTACTGAGTCACATAAGAAATTTGAAATGGAAATCGAAAGTAAAAAAGAAGAAAAACTATCTAGAACTGAGGAACTTAATACATTTAGGATACAAGCTTTAAATGAATTAGGTTATAATACAATTACAGAAGCTAATGCTAAAGAAGTATTTGAAAAGATTGCAGAAATAATGTCGCGTAAATTTTAAAAGGAGACTAATATATGAAAGACAAAATACTTTTTTTTCTAGCTCTTTTTGTATCAAAAAGTTATCTTAATGTTTTGAAAATTTTAAAGAAAGAGCAAGATGATAAGCCGGGACTTTTAGCATGTAAAATATATAACAATTTTTTAGAAAAAGTCGATAAGCCAAGAATTACAATTGCAGTTACTGGAACTAATGGAAAAACTACTGTAACTAATTTGATTGGAGAAATGCTTATTAAATTAGGAAATAATGTTTCTTTTAATACATGGGGTGCTAATACTAAAGCTGGGACAGTAAGATGTTTTCTAGAGCAAACAACTATTTTTAATAAGAATAAAGCTGATATAGTCTTACTTGAGAATGATGAGATTACAGTAAATGAAATATTTCCATATGTTAAACCAGACTATTTAGTTGTTACTAATTTATATAGGGATTCTATGCATCGAAATGCACATCCTTTGTATGTGTTTAATAAAATAAATGATTATATACCAGATAATACAATACTAATACTAAATAATGATGACCCGATAAGTAGTAGTTTGAAGGAAACAAATAGGTGTGTATATTACGGAATAGATAAATTAAATACTGATAAAGAATGTAATAACAATATAATAAATGATTTTGTATTGTGTCCGAAATGTAATAATGAGATTAAATATATATATAATAGATTTCATCAAATAGGTAAGTTTGTTTGTCCTAATTGTGGTTATAAATCAAAAGAAAGTGATTATTTAGTAACTAATATAGATTTAAACCATATGAAAATGAAGGTTAAGCATAATGATAAAGAGGTGTTTTATCCTATTATAAATGATAGTATTTTTAATATATATAATGTTTTATCTGTTATAACTTTGCTACAAGAAATGGGTTATCCAAGTGGTAAAATAATTGAATGTTTAGGTACAGAAAACATAGTAGCATCTCGTTATACTAGTACAGTTATAGATAATGTTGAAGTATGTACCATGGTTGCAAAGGGTTTAAATGCAGTTGCAGTATCAAGAGTTTGTGATTATATAAAGGATTTAAAAGGAAACATTGAAATTATTATGGTACTTGATGATACTTTTGATAATAAAAATGGTAGTGAAGCTATTGCATGGATATATGACACAGATTTTGAATTATTAAACAAGGAAAATATAAAGAAAATAATAATAGGTGGCGTTCGTAATAAAGATTATTTATTAAGGTTGGAATTAGCAGGTATTGCAAAAGAAAAATTAGTTGGAGTAGATGATGAACAAGAAACATATAAGTATTTGGATTACAAAAATATCAACAAAATAATAGTTTTACATGAGGTATACTATGTAACAGGTGCAAGAAAGATTAAGGAAAACATTATTAAGGAGTTAGAAAAAGGAGAAGAAAATGAAAATTGAAATACTTTATCCAAGGCTTTGTAATTTATATGGGGATTCTTCTAATGTATTATTTCTTAAAAAAACATTAATAGATGCAGAATTTATTGAAACTAAACTAAACGAAAAACCTAAATTTTTGGATGAAAAAATAGATTTAGTTTATATTGGTAGTACTACTGAAAAATATCAAGAACTTATTATTAATGATTTAATGAAGTATAAGAATGAGATAAAGAAAAAAATTGATGATGGACAGTTTATTCTAGCGACTGGTAATTCTTTTGAAATTTTTTGCAATTATATAGAAACTGAAAATAATAATATAATAAAGTGTTTAGGTATTTTTGATTGTTATGCAAAAAGAAACCTTAATAAACGCCATAATTCTCTATTTCTAGGGGATTTTAATGACATAGCAATAGTGGGCTATAAAAGTCAATTTACGCAAACATATGGCCTAAAAAATGACTATTTTATTAAAGTTACAAAAGGTATAGGAATAAATCCAAGTGAAAAGTATGAGGGAATTCATAAAAATAATTTTTATGGTACTTATCTTTTGGGACCATTGTTAGTTCTTAATCCTTATTTTACAAAGTATTTATTAAAAGAATTAGGGTACAGTAAATCGCTTGCTTTTGAAGAAGATAGTATTAATGCGTATAATGCTAGACTTAAGGAATTACAAGATGATAAAACTGTTTTTGGGTCAATGCATAATTAGGAGGTAATTATGAAAAAAATTAAATTTATATTTGCAAGGTTAACTGATATGAATTATAAAGAAATGCATAAAACAATTACAAAAGTAAAGAAAGTATCAAATAAGTTTAGAATAGTTATATTTTTTGATATGTTATATTGTGCTTTTAAGTATGGTGCTGGATATACAGATTATTATGCTTTTGGGATGTACGATTTGAATAAGAAGCAAAGAAATACTATACTTACTAGGGCAAAAAATAATTATTATGTGGCTAGATTTAATCCAAAAGAATATTGGCATTATTTTGATAATAAAAATGAATTTAATGAAAAATTTAATGAGTATTTAAAAAGAAAATGGATATATTTAGAGAACAAATCTTTAGAAGATTTTGAAGAGTGGGTGAGTGATTTAGATAAAGTAATTGCGAAGCCAAATGATGACTCTGGTGGCCATGGAATTGAATTATTATATAAAAAAGATTTTAATGAGATAAAAGATATGTATAATTATTTAAAAAATAAAAATCTTTTATTAGTAGAGGAAGTGATAAAACAGCATAAAGACCTTGATAAAATTTATCCAAATTCTGTTAATACGCTTAGAATAATTACTTTAAAATATAATGGTAAAGTAAATTTTATAACTGCATTTTTAAGAATTGGTAACAATAATAGTTTTGTGGATAATACTTCAAGTGGTGGTATGCTTACAATGATAGATTTAAATAGGGGAGTTACCCTATTTCCAGGTTGTGATAGTAATATGAATATTTATTATAACCACCCTACTACAAAAATTAAGTTAGAGGGGATTAAAATTCCGTATTTTAAGGAAGCAAAAGATTTGGTAGCAAAACTAGCATACGTTGTACCTGAAATTAATTACATTGCATGGGATATTGCTATAACTGACGATGGCCCGGTTATTGTTGAAGGAAATCCATATCCTGGTTATTATTATCAATTTCCAATTCATACGCCGAATAAGACTGGTGTTGTTCCAATATTTGAGAATATTATAAATAAGGGATAAGCTGTATTTTAAATCGAGTTTTAATTAGATGGATAATTATATGTTTCGATTTAAATAAATAAATAACAAAATATTAAATTATAGAAAAGGTTTTAATAATTAAATTATGACATTATTATAAAAAGATGCTTATATGATGCAGATATATATTATGCTAAAGAAATAAAGTTCATTTAGTTATTATGATTGATAGTTTAATATGTAATGTATAATATATAAAGTCAGTAGTAAGAATAAGGAGAAAGTTAATAATTATTTAAGAAAAATAAAAAAATATCTAACTTCTTATAATGGATATTATGTTAAGTTCAAACAACAATAACCGAGGAAATGAATTTCCTCTTTTTAATTGTAAAATTCAAACAACTTTCACCATCAATATACTAAATTTAAATATATTTGTCAACCCTTTTTATTAATTATTTTTTATCATCAATTCTATAAAGAACGAAAACGAACAAAGTTAATGCAATTGTAAATAACAAAAAAACAATTAATCCAGAATAATCTCCACATTGTATTTGCTCAAAAAAAGCATTAATTGGATTTTTTGAATAGTTTTTTAATTCGCATTTAAATAAATTTTCATATCCGCTATAATCCATAATATAATCACTCTCCTACTCTATGAAAAATTATACCATAGATTGAATATTTTTTCGCGCAATTCAAAGAAGAAATAATGTAAATTTACACTACAAAATATAGCATTTTTATTTCACGTCTATTGCAATTCATTCCCTTTTTTGTTTTTTTTAAAAATTGTTCTTTAAAAGAACAGAAAGGAAGTGATAAAATGATAACATATTTAATACCACTAAAAAATATATCCATTGAAAAATGTTATAACTTATTCAAAAATGGATATATTTTAGATTTCAGATATGGAAAATATCCATATTTGACAGTCAAGAAAGGGAATTAATTTTTCCTTTCTTTTCTTTTAATAATATATCATATTATAACAAAAAAGTCCACTAAAATTGCAATAGCTTTCGCGACATAAAAGAAGCAATTAAAGTGGGCGCATAACAAAGTAAGATATTAATAGTGGGTTTGAAATTATACCACACTACAAAGTCAAGACCAAGCAAGTTGCTTTCGCAAGTCTTGACTTTCTATTCGTGTGGTTTTTTATAGATACCCCCCTATTAAGACACTACCCTACTAAAGCAAAACACGAGGTAAAGATAATCTCTCACATATATACTGCAAATAATTGTTTACGCGCTCCTCCGTTAAAGATAATACATCATCAAAAAAATCAATAGAGCGTAACTCAAGTTCTCTTATGTATTTTTTATATTTAGTTTTAGCATTTTTCGAAAGTTTATCTAATCTTGTAATATCATGTAACAAATATTCAATCATTGCTATTGTTTCAATTGGTAAATTATCTATACAACTATATTTAAATACAAATATATCTTTATAGAAAGTATCTAGTCCGTTTTGATATTTTTCTATATATACATCTCTCAATTGTAGTTCAAATCTCCACCAATCTAAATTATCTATTTTTTGTTCTTTTGCTTTATTATAAATACGTATATATTTAGAAGATTTATTACTACCACTATAAAATGTTTCGAGAGAATTAGTTCTACTATAAAAATATGCTTTTTTTCTATTACCAATATCAATAATAGTATAATCTTCTAATTTATAATTATATAAATCAATTGCTAAATCTAATCTTGTAAAATGAACATTAATTAAATTAGATAATATAAAATTAATTTCTTCTATAATATCATTATCTATTTTATTAGGATTAAATTCTAATCTTACCTTATTAGATATTCTATCAATTTGACAAAATATCTTTTCTTTAATCATAAATGAAAACTCAAAAAAATCATTTTTACTATCTTTACTAATGGTATCATTATTTTCACTATTAGTAACATACTTTCTTACAAACAAATAAAATAAATCATTTCGTTTAAAATTAGCAACAATAGTTAAATTATCGATAGAAAAATTAATATACTTTTCTTTAGATTTACTAATATTACCAAATTTTGTATTAATATCTAAATTCATAAAATCTCTCCCATATTATAATTAAACAGGTTAACCGATATTTTTATATTTTTCTAAAAATTCCCTCTAAATGGGAACTGTACCCGCTGTTAGAAAGGGGTACAGTGTGGCAAGCGCTGTAAAACAGCGCGCTTGCCCCTACTCTCCGAATAATTTTTTAGATAAATATCCGATAACCTCATCAGGCATATCAAATGATGAATAATTATTATCTATCAATAATGGTTTATTTTTATTAAACACCTCCAAATACTTTGATTTAAATAATTTAAATACTTTTCTAATATTGAATACATAAAGTTTAGTTTTAATTTGTAACAACTTTTTCCTATCTTTATCTCTAGTAAATGCCTCTGTATAATCTTCGAATTCATAACATACCTTATAGCATACAAAACCTATTCCTAGAAGCCTAAAACGTTTAAACCATTTAATTCTATGATACTCACTAATAACATCTCTAATATAGGAAATTATACGCCTAGGATGTTGAGAAATAACATAAATATCTTTTATTCCAAAATGTCTATGAAATTGAAAAAATGTAGATATACTAGATGGAAAATTTTTAAAATCTCTGTAACTATCGAAAAATGCTTGTATTTCATCAATAATTATTATTGAATCATATTGAAACCTTTTAGAATTATCTAAATCATAAATACTTACTATATTAGAATAAATCTTTTTTCTTTTATCAAGTAAAATAGGAAAATTACTATAGACATTATTTATAATAATATCTTTTTTAGTTAAATATCTAAAAAAACGTTTAAATAAATTATTAGTCTTTTTGTAATGCCTATAAGCAATTGCTACAGCACTAGCTGTCTTTCCTGAACCTGGTATTCCATGAAGACCAATTACGCTCATGTTTAACTCCTCTTAAAAAATAATTTACATAAGCAATATAAAATACATAAACTAATTAAAATATATAAAACTTTCATAATACAACATTTCCCTCCATATCAAATAATGTCATTTGTTTTTGGCTATTTTTATAATTTTCAATAGAAGATTCTAATATACAAATTTCTTCATTTATTCCACTTACTAAATCATTTATTAATTTACGTAATTTAAATGAATTATAATTTAACCCGAATTTTATTAAATAATATTTTTGAATCTTTAACATTCTTAATCTTTCACTATAACTTAAAATCATATTAATTTCCTCTCTTTCTAATTTTTATTTTTTTCAATATTTTTCTTTTTCTTTTCTAATAAATACGTAAAAAATCTACCTAATAATATACTATATAAAAAACCTAATAAGAAATAAAACATTACTTCTACTCCTTTCTATCAAAATTATTTTCTATACTTACTTTTTCGTTAAATTCTTCAAAATCATAATCAATTTTAAAATCATTATAACTAATAATAATATTATCAATTTTAGTGGTATTATCTAAATCACTTTTTAAAATTAATTCAATTCTATTAATCAGTTTAGAAGATAAAAAAATATATTTATTCAATTTACTAAAATCAAATAGAATTTTTAAATAATATTTTATATAACTAATTTTATTTTTTATTTTCATTACTATCAATTCCTTTAAAAAATAATAGACCAAATTCTACATAAAACTTTATAACATAAATTAAAAATAAATATTAAAAATACGTAATACAAAATATTAAAACCAATAACTGAAACTAATTTTTCAAAGTCACTGAAAATTGTAAAATCAATAAAATCAAAAAAACTAATATTAGAAATGGATTCAAAATTAAATAATAATGGCATAAAATAACCTCCTAATATTTACCATGTTTTGGCTTGTATTCTTTCTCTTTTTGTCTTTGTATTGCTCTACCAGTTTTTGTGTGCCTTCCTAGGTATTCTCCACTATGCTTACCGATGTATTCTGGCATAACATCTCTTGTAAGCAATGATTTATCATAACCTAATTTTACTATCTTTAATAAAATACCTATGAAAATCAATCCTAAAAGAAAATGATAATAAGTTACTCCTGGTAGAATTTCAAAACTTTTCATTACTTCAAAAACTTTTAAAATTTGTTCAATATACCAGTTGTAAACTTGTAAAAAGTCCTCTCCAGTAGATAGAATCATATTATTTACCCCCTAATAGTTTGAATATTAAAGCAAAAGGAAAAATACAAATTAATATAAAAACTACAACTAAGATTAAATCTAAAGCTGAATAAAGCCATATAGAATTATCAGGCAATGTACCTAATATTGTAATAGATAAATCATGTATCATATATAACCTCCTAACCTCTAATTATTTTTACAAATATAATAATTATTCCCATAGATAAACAGAATGTCAGTAATAATCGAATCTCAGTAGGCAAAGCTACAAAGAAAACAGTTATTAAGGATAAAATGGAAGAAATAGACACTTTTAAAAATGAAACAATACGTACACTATCCTTAATAGCTTGAAGTACAGAATAAGAATGTTCATAATCAATATCCAATTCTGAATATTTTTTACCAGTTTCTATTTGTTCATCTATAGGAGCGAAAATATCAATAGATACACCAGTAGAATCACTAGTATTAATTATATCTTCTGCTGAAATTGTAAAAGAAGTATCAGTACCTGGAATTTTAGAAGTTAAATCAGTAGAAGTATTAAAATGAACGTAAGTATAAACATTAGGGTCATAATATATTGTGTATGTATACTTTAAAGGTGAATCGTAAAAACCATCAACATATTGATAGCCTAATTGATACATATATTCATAGAAATTACCAGTTAATTTTTCTGTATTATTAATTAATTTAAATTTACTTACAACACCTGAATATTGCGAAGTATAATTCTGTATTAAATCATCGCCCATATAAGCAATTGTATTATCTTCAGTATTGAATTTCCAATATCTAATATTAATTGATGGATAACCAGAAGTTAAAGCATAAACTACACTGTTTTTATTTTTTGTATTGACTTTAGGAATTAAAAAACCACCACTATTAACAATCTCAACACTCGTATAACCAGATGGAACTACTACTGCAGAACTATTATAAGAAATCATACTGTACAAACTAGGCAATTCGCCTGAAGAAATAACTTTAAAATTTCGAAAATAATCTAAATTTGAATCTGTTGTATCATATTTTTCACTAGAGCCAAACAAAGTTCTAAAAAATCTTTTAAAACTAGAATAATTTTCATTATCATCAATAATATAATTAGTATTTTCTATATACAAATCACTAACAACATAATCATTTACTGATTCACCTATGATTGAATTAAATGTTGTATTGTTTGTTTTTCTTTTTACCATATAAGTTGAAGAAATAAAATAAGAAAAATTTTCAGAAGATTCCTTAGATTTATCATCAAAAGTATACTTAAAAGATTCCATCAACTTATCCACATTATTATCTTGAGTGAAAAACACACTAGAAATATAATTACTATCTTCATCAAAAAAATAAATATAGGATTGAATAGCACTATCACCAAGACCATACTTAAACGTATCTCCAGTAACACCAAAAGATAATGGAAAACTAAAACTAGTGTTAACATGATTATAAATTAAAATAACATATTTAGCACTGATATTATCATCACAAGTCATAATAGAACAATAATCACTATAATACATTAAATGAATAATATATGAATTATAAGAACCGGCATTTCTAAATGTGTTTAAATAAGGTAATAACTCATCACCTTTAGAAACTAACAACTGATAAAAAGGTGTATTATTTTTCATTTCATAAAAATAATTAAAATGTTCGTTAGCGTCAAAATTTATACCAACATTTACATTTTTTGCATTTACCTTTGTACATGGTAAAATTAAAAATATTCCTAATATAATTAATAAAACATAATTTTTTTTCATTCTATCACCTCATAAAATCACGAATTATATAAACTATACAAAAAATAATCAAAAAAGTTATAAAAAATAGAATTAAGGGAGCGCTAAAAATAATCTTTGATATTGATAAATAACAAATAATAAAAGAATTAAAAAGAGCTATAATTGTTGTTTTATCAATTATAAATTCAAAATTTAAGTATATTGTTTCATCTTTAGTGGGTGTAAATTCTACTTGTATTTTTTTATAATCATATTTGCTAGCATAATAAGTATAAACTTTATCTTCAATTAATGTGTAAGTACCATCTTCATTAACACTAATAATATTACCATCACTATCTTTTATAATTAAAGAATAATCTTCAATATTTGAAGTAAAGGATATAGTAAATTGTTTGGGAGATGATAAAGAATTCCAATTTGATGTTACTTTTATTTCTTCATTATAGTAAATATCTTGTGTACTATGCCAATCATTGCCTGAAAAATAACTCCAATTGAAAGATTCTCCCCCACCATTACTATAGTAATTAGGAAAAGTTTTATATAGTGAATCATCTATACACTCAGAGTTAGAATCAACCCAGTAATTGTGAAGTGTATTTTTAAAACAATTATCTGAAATTGAAAAAGCATATCTTGTGATAGTATTAGTAGAAAAACCATCATCGTTGTATGATTTAATACTAGAATATCGATTTATATAGATAAAATCATCTTTTCTAAAAGAAAAAAACTGATACATTCCTATTCCATAGTCATCATTTTCCGAAACATATAAATGAATATTTTTATAATTAACCTCAGTTCCATCTTTTAATGTTAAAGCATTAACACCAAAAGGTAGAACCATACTAAAACTCATAATTAGTAATAAATAAAATTTTTTCATAAATCTGTTACCTTTCTAAAAAAATAAGAGGTGGTATATACCACCTCCACCCTAAGAAAATTAAAATATTTTCTTTAATACTTTAATAGTCGTAAATACAGCAATTACTCCAAAAGGAACTAGTAAGATAGGATTTGATGTTATTACTTTTAGTGCGTCTACCACCCAACCAAATACTGCTGTTATTATAGAACCTAAAGTTGTTAAATACTCTGATAAAGTCATAACGGCTGCGTTGTCCATTACCATAAAAAATCTCCTTTCATAAAATTTGTTTATGTTAAGACCAACCCATTTAATGAATAACCCATTACTATTCAATAGCCTACATAATTATAAATTATTAGACAATACATAGCATTTTTCAACTTTTCTTAAAACGTGTCCATAACTATTAAAACCGCCTATTTCTATAGAATTATAACCACTATCTGTTGGTGGAAACTTTGTATATTTTACATAAATTTCACCATTAGGTTTTTGCCATGTATCTTCATAAGTTACGCAAGAGTATTTACTTTTTCGCATAAAAATATTTGAATCAATAACTACTCTGCGCTTTGTTTTTATAAAAAATAAATTCATTTCTACACCCCCCAACCTAAATTAAATTACTACACTAATTGCTTTAGGTTTTTTATTTAAAGAAATAAATTCAAACTCAACAGTTGCCTTACATGGAAATGTTTTCATTTTATATTTATCCTTATCATCTATGTTATCTCTAGCGATAAAGATTTCTTCAACTTTTCTTCCAAAAAAATTACCATCTTTTTCGCTATCTTTTAATTCTCTCGAACAATAATATTTATAGCCACAAATTTTAGAGCCATCATTGGTTTTAAAATCCATAGCACTTACTCCTAATAACGTTACTTCTTCTTTAATTACATTTTCTTTCATTAAAAAAACCTCCAAATAATAATATTTGAAAGCTGTTTAAATCACTTATAAATGGGTAGTTTAACAAAATTTTGTAAACTCGAAGTTTACAATTGTAAACCTATAAGTCAATTAATTGGATATTATGTTAAGTTGTACTTACATATTAAGTTTTAAGTAGTCTTGAAATTCTGGTCTATAACGCTTATAAATTGTATCATATGACTGACTATTAACAAATTTTATTAATAATTTTATTGCCTCTTTATAATCAACATCAGTTAGGTTGTCAATAAATAAATATATGTCGTCGATAACATCTTCTTCAGTTTTTAGGTCGTCAAACGCACCGAAAAATTTTCTCGAAAATGACGGAGATACTGTAACCTCCGTAAGTTCATATCTTGTTTTATCTTCATTATCTAAATGAATTAGATACCTACAACTTGCCCTTAAAGATTTTACACTTTGTATGTGGTTACTGGGTACCCCTAGCCTATTGGCTATGCTTTCTATAGTCCTGGCATTGTCTAATGATAAGATAAAATGGATATGTTCTTTTTTTTCGTCTTTTTCTGGTTGATGTTCTATATAGGCATAATTCTTGAAACTACCTTTTAAATCAAATATGACATCATCGAAGTTATAACTAGATGTATCTTTATACAAAAGTATCATAAAATTTCTATATCTTTTCTCGTCGATTTCTTCTGAATTAGTACTAATTTCTTTCATTTTTTGACCTCCAAAATATCAATGCACAAAATACACAAAAAACTATATAGTCGTAGTAGCATAGTTTTTTGTTCTTTTTTTGGCATAAAATGTACTACTTTTTTTTAATAATTTTATATGAGGTTACACCCCATACCCTGTCGAATGTTCCTACGTGATGGGCGCGTACGCTAGCCCAACACTACGTAACATTATTAAAATTTTAAGAAGTTTTTATCTGCTCGAACGTATCATAACTATTAGCAACTTTTATGTTACATTTTGATATAGTAGTCTGCACTAGTGGTGCAACATATTCATTATCTTCTTGAGACCATTTCATTAGTTCTGCGTCATAACAACGTTTGACTAATATTCCTAGACCTAAAAAGTCACGCATACTACATTCTATTTGGTATCTACAATATCTACGCAAAGTCATATTTATTTCTAGCCATTCTTGAGCCGTTGTTATAAATATAATTCTTCTTTTTCTCATTTGTGATAGAAAATCTAATACATCTTGGTTTATTTTTGATGTTTTTGTTAATGCAGTAAAAATTTCGTCATAAACGATAATACAATCAGTTTTATCTCTTAAATCAAGAAGTGAATTGAATCCAGAAAAATAAGTATATTCTACCCCTTTTAAATGAACATTGGAATAGATAGGGATATGCTTATTATTTAAAAGAAATTCCACTGTTGAATATGTTTTTCCTGAGCCTTGTTTACCACAATAGCAGTAAACCCCGAATTTACCTCGTTTAGGCACGAACCCCTTTTTGAAAAATGTTTTAAATTTAATTTTAGTATGTCTAAATTTTATTAGAACAAATACTATTACAACTATAATTATATAAAAATACATAATACCTCCTATGGTTTTAATACATACCATAATTTAATAACTCTTTTAACTCCTGAAGAGATACCTACTATGGCATATTTAAATACGAAAAATGCTACAATTAATAATAATGCGTCACGTGGAAATCCTACTGCAGACATACACCACCCAATCGAAGAAGAAACAAGATTGAAGAATGATGTTATATGTCCTAGGGCACTTGACAAATCAGGTAAAGCCTCCAATATTATCGCGTCAATAGGAGCAGTTATAATTGAGGCTAAACCAATAACGAATTTTAATAATCCACTTATAATTTTACTAATCATTTGTTACCTCCTATAATTCCCAGGTCTTTAGACATATTGGGTCACTTTTATTGGGGTTAGTATCTACAACCTCAATAGTAAGTTTAAATATTCCCGATAAAATACGAGTACCAACTACGGCGAGCCATACAACATTAATTAATGTTTTTAATGCCCCCATTCTTTCCCAAAATGTATCTAAACAAGGTAAATAAATTTTCTTGCTTACAAAAGGTAAAGGTAATTCAATTTTTTTACAAGATGTATCTAATAATGATTGCACGAATGTTAAGGGAATTGTTAAAAATTGCCCTAAACTTCCCGTAGGTGTCGTATCGGCTACATTACTAAAAAAACTTTTACCCTCTTCAATGCTATCATCTACATTACCATCACTTAAAATGTCATTTGTTTTACTTTGTTCTTCTTTGGCTCCTTGCAATTCGGTTTTAACTTCTTCTAAAGATGTTTGTACTTCTTCTACACTTGAAGCACTAGCAATATTAGAATTTTCTATAGCTTGTGATATGTCACTAGCTGTTAAATTGTTATAATTGCCTAATGCCTCTAATTTATAGCCAATAACATAAAGTTCAACATTAGAAATTGAAGTAGAAGAAGACAAAAAATAATTAATAGAAGTGTTAGTAGAGCCAGGCGAAAAAATAGCATTAAAACTATATGAATAATCGCACGTGTAACTTTCATTAGTAGATAAATCTTTTAAAGCAGTTGCACTTAAACCATAATAATTAGCCCATTGATAATTCGGTTTAGTTCCAAGCCAGCCATAAGAACTATTAGAAGTAGTTGTTATAGATTTAGAAGATGAACCAATAGATTTATTAGAGCATAAATATAAACTATAAGAATATAAAATATTTGGGTCTAAAATTCCTACGTAATGATTAACACCTAAACCATAATCATTTAAAGTTTGACCTGTAGTATTATAAATAATATAATAACCATCATCTTTTATTAAACCAGTTGATGAAGAAACTTCACTACAAGAAGATTTAGAACTACATTTAAAAATAGATGCTCTTTGTACATAATCAATATCACTAGCCCAGTTAGGCAAATTAGTTGCTTTAACATTGGGGATAATTAAAAATGGTAACAATAACAATAAATATTTAATCTTTTTCTTCATACCAATACTCCTTTATAACTTTTAAACTATCCAAAATTTTTTGTAATTCTTCGATAATTTCTTCAATACTCATTATAAGACCCTCCCTCTTTTAAATAATTTCATAATAATTTTAATTGGTAAAAATACACAAAAAATAGCATAAACAACAAAAATTATTAATATATCAGGATAATCAAGTCTATATTGATAATCAGTTGTTAACACTGAATTTTCTAAGCATGTTGGTATTGAGTAATAAGACCCGAAACTCTGAGTACCATCTTGGTAGATATAATTAGAATTAATATAGTAATCTCTATACTCAACATCGGTATTATTTTTTGGGACTTCTTTATATGCTCTTATAACTCCCTCACTTCTAACATAAAAACATTTATAATTTTCTAAATCAGGTACATAAATTTTATCCATAATATCACCTTTTGTTAAATAATAATGCACCAGTAAAATCAAATAATAATGCAATACCAAATACACCAGGTATTAAATCAATTAATTGTTTAAACATTTCAATAAAAATCTCGAACATTTTTTTAACTCCTTTCTAAAAAAAATATTGGAGGGCTCCCCCTCCAACCAATTGTCCAAAAGAAAATTAGAATTTTACTTTTGCTTTTCCTGAGCCTTGGACTAATCTTCTTAAGAAATATGTTCCGAGTGCTACTGGTACAATTACAATTATGTAAGGTACTAAGTCAGCAACCACACCGAAAAATACTGAAGTAGTAAGACCCGTAGTTAATTTAGTAATAACCGCTTCCATTCCGCTTGCCACTGCTGGTGTTTCTCCCACTAAACACCACTCCTTTCTTCAAATTTATTTAAAACAAAATTGTTTTAAATCTAATATTTCCACCAAGGACTAACATTTTTAACTATTATTTTGTTGTGGTTGTTTTGTCCTTGCATTTGATAACCTAATCTAACAAGAAATTTACCAAATTTATATTTAGTTGTAATTAATTTCTTATAACATATTTTTATAAAATTAGGTTTTTCTTTTAGGTCTATAATCGTAATTAGTTCGGAATTTATTTTATAAATATCGCCTAATTGCTTACCATAGACATTTTCTTCAAAAATAACATTGAAATTTTTATGCAAAACATTATAATAAACTAATAGTTTCATTTTTTGTTTTGATTGATGTTACTTGTGAAATTTGTTTTAAAGGGTTGTTATACGATGATCTTTGCTCTACTACCAATATCATTGGTTTTAAAGTGTCCTCACCTTTCATTTTGTCAAAGACTAATGAATTATCAGTATAAAAGCATAATTCGTTTAATCCTTTAAACTTCTCCGTGTTTTGCATTGCATTAGTATCATTTAGTAAATAACTAAATCTATACTTATACTCCTTTGTTTCTTTGTCTTGATACTTCAAAACATTTAAAAAAAATACATTTAATTCCATTTCTATGGAACCTCCTTTCAATGATACCATTTTAGTATCTACTACAAAGATACCATCATAACACTAGAAAGTCAATACCATTTTGATATAATTTTATATGAGGAGTGATACTATGAATTTAACGTTAAGGTTAAGTGAAGAAATTTATAAAGAACTAAAAAAAATTGCTTTGCAAGAAGAAAGAAGTATTAATGGGCAAATAAATTATATTATCAAAAAATATATTGAAGAGAAAAAGAAATAACCCTCTCAGACATTAAAAAACACCCCTATTTTGCACGAAAGCATAAAAATAGTATAATTATACTAGCACATAAAAAAGCACCCAAATTTGAGTGCTTTTGGATATTATGTTAAGTTCTTATAATAACAATTGAGGAAGACAACTCTTCCTCTTTTTCTTTTGCTTCTTCTTTTTTAGTTTAATAATTAGTTGTTTTTTCATTGTTTAACACTTCTGTATTATATTTTCTTGAATTATTTAAATCAACTTTGTAATTTTCTAATTTAATAAAAACATCTAACCATATATGAGCTTTAACTAATTCTATTAAATATGCAACAAAAATTAATAAACATATTCCTAATAAAACATAACAAATTTCTATCATAATATTTTCTCCTAAGTATTTTTTAATTGTTTTTATTGCCTTCAATTCTATAAAGAACGAAAACGAACAAAGTTAATGCAATTGTAAATAACAAAAAAACAATTAATCCAGAATAATCTCCACATTGTATTTGCTCAAAAAAAGCATTAATTGGATTTTTTGAATAGTTTTTTAATTCGCATTTAAATAAATTTTCATATCCGCTATAATCCATAATATAATCACTCTCCTACTCTATGAAAAATCATACCATAGGTTGAATATTTTTTCGCGCAATCCAAAGAAGAAATAATGTAAATTTACACTTTTTTGTTTTTTAAAAATGTTCTTTAAAAGAACAGAATTACACCAGAACAAGCCTATAAACTAAAAGAAGATGGGTTCGTTCTAATTCCAGGCAAAGGAAAACATGGAGAACCTATCTTCATAATAATTAGAGAGGAAGATTAATTCTTCCTTTCTTTTAATAAGATATCATATTATAACAAAAAAGTCCACTTGATAGATTTAATTTGGTATCTTTTTTTCTTTATAATCATAGTTTTTGCTTCTGTATCTGTACCTATTAACAGCATTTGTTTTTGCTGTTTCTGTTGAAATTATTGGGTTCATTATATCATTAAAATATTCTCTACAATCATCATTGCTTGAAACACTGTCTGAAGGAATAATACTTCTTTTTTCAATAAACGAAGTGATTGCTTCATCATTAGGACTAAATTCTATTATTTTGCCACAATCTAAGCATTTAAATCTTCTTACTTTGGTGTCTGTTTTTTCAAATGAGTTACAAACTCCAAAATCAAGACATATTTCGCAAGTACAATTGATATAATCACTTAATTTCATTTCTTTTAGTTTCATATTAATTTCTTCTCTGATTTTTTTTAATTCCTCAATTTGGATTGAGTTTTTACAATTTGTACTGAAATACTTCAATTTAGTATTAATCTCATACAATTTACATTTATATGTATGTATTAAACCATAGTACTCCTTTGTTTTCTTTTTTTGTTCACCGTTCATTTTTAAAACCTCCTATAAATTTTTATTACAAATTACTAATGTCGTTATCAGTAATAGTAAACTTAATATTATTATCTATCATTCCAGAATAAAAATAGATTTCATATAGTTTCTTTTCAGAAACTTTGTAACATAGTGTTACTGTGCTTTTTTCATTCTTTTTTATTATTGTAGAGCCTCCAGCATAGGTATTGGGAATTTGAACCATATTTATGTCATATAATTTAAAATATTCATCAGGGACTACAGTAATTGTATCTTTTCTTTTGTTTTCTATTTCAAATACTAGTTCTAATTCTTTGTTTTCTGTCCATGAGGCTTTTATTAGTTTTATATTTAGATTATCCATATTTGCAGTATCATTTATTGAATAATCAGAGATTGGCATAACTGTATAATTGCTACAACCGGTAAAGAAGATTACTATTAAACATATTAAAATCAATAATATTTTTTTCATATCTCACCTACTCTAATTTACTAAGATAACTAATGCCTATCATAGGTGCATCTACTTCAAAATTATCTGCTATTGTTGCGCCTATATCAGCAAACGAATTCATTATTGGTAAGTTTTTTTGATTTCTAAAAACTCTGCTGTACATTATAACAGGTACATTTTCCCTGGTATGGTCGGTTCCTTTAAAGGTTGGGTCATTGCCGTGGTCAGCAGTTAAAATTAATAAATCATCATTATTTAATTTATTTAATAAGATGGGCAATTCTACGTCTAATTCTTCTATGGCGTTGGCATATCCTTCTACATCTCTTCTGTGTCCATACAAGGTATCAAAGTCATTTAAATTTGCGAAACATAATCCAGTAAATTTTTTATCCATAATATCTAAGAGCTTATCAATTCCTTCTTTGTTAGAACCTGAAGTTACTTTTTTTGTTATGCCTTCACCATCGAATATATCACTAATTTTTCCAATTGAGATAACGCTTAAGTTTTTTTCTGCCATTTTACATAATATAGATTTAGTAGGAGGTTTTACAGCAAAATCTTTTCTATTAGTAGTTCTTTTGAATTTTCCGGCTTTGTTTCCTACGAAAGGTCTTGCGATTATTCTTCCAACTTTCCATTCATCTTTTAATGTTATTTCTCTTATTATTTCACAATATTTGTATAAGGTTTCGACTGGTATAATGTCTTCATGTGCTGCAACCTGAAGAACTGAGTCGGACGAAGTATAGATAATTAATGACCCATATTGAATTTGTCTTTCTCCTAATTCTTGTATAATTTCTGTCCCACTGGCAGCTTTGTTTCCTATAACGTGTCTTCCTGTTCTTTTTTCTATTTCATCAATTAATTCTCTTGGAAAACCATTTTCTGAGAATGTTTTAAATGGTACTTCATTTCTGATGCCTACTATCTCGTAATGACCAGTTAGTGAGTCTTTTCCTTTATTAGTAGGTCTTGCAATTGTGTAATAGGCTTCAACTTCATTGTTTTCACGCATTGTTAATGTATCTAAAAAACCTAGTTTCTTTAGATTTGGGATAAACAATTCGTGTTTGAGATTTATATGTCCTAAAGTGTTTGAACCAACGTCATCATAGAGATTAGCGTCTTGGGCCTCTCCTACTCCTAAAGAGTCCATAACTATTAAAAATATTCTTTTAAATTTCATAATTTCCTCCTATTTCTTACTTCTTGGATGATATTTTATATAATCTTCATGTACTTTTTCGCGACTTATATGAGTATATATTGTTGTGGTAGTTAAGTTTTCATGGCCTAATAATATTTGAATACTTCTTAAATCTGCACCGCCTTCTAATAAATGTGTTGCAAATGAGTGCCTTAAGGTATGAGGTGTTATATATTTATCAATTTTCTTTTCTTCTAATATGTTTTTTAAGACGTATTCAAATCCTTGTCTAGTCATTTTTTTACCATGATTATTTAAGAATAAGTAATCATTTCTATCTTTTTTTAGTAGTTGATGTCTTTTATCCATATATAGTTTTAAGTAATGAATTACATAGTCATTGAGTGGAACAATTCGTTCTTTTGAACCTTTGCCAAAACACCTAACAATACAATTTTCAAAATCAATGTTTCTAGTAGTCAAGCTTACAATTTCGCTTACACGTAAACCAGCACTATACATTAGTTCTAGCATTGCCTTATTGCGGTAATCAAATATATCAATAAGTTCTATATCGAGTAATTTGTCAACTTCATCTGTTGTTAGAACGTTTGGTATACGTTTTTTTAGTTTTGGTCTATCTATAAACTCGCATGGATTGTTTTTAATGTATTTATTTACTATTAAATAGTTATAAAAGTTATTAATTGACGTTATATTTCTGGAAATACTAGAACTATCTAAATTATTTAGTTTTTTTAAGTATTCTTCTATTATGTCAACTTTTACATCAAGAATATCAATATTTTTACTTGTTAAAAATCTTGCAAATTTAATTAAATCATATTTATAATTATTTATAGTTTCATTACTTAGTTTTCTTTCGTATTTTAGGTAATCTATATAATCAGAAATATAATTATTTATCTTAATGTTATTTTCTTTTTTCATAACTATTCCTCTTAAATATTATATCATGTATTGGAATAAAAGTAAAAGATTAACTTTTGTTTTTATAGTTACAATACTCTTTTAACTTGCAGTTTTTACAATTTGGTGTTCTAGCGGTACAGTAATATCTACCGAAAAGTACAAGTCTTAAGTGTAAGTCGTTCCAAGTTTCTTTTGGGAATTTTCTTTTTAATTTTTTTTCTATTTCTAAAACAGTGTCTTTTTCTTTGGCAAGTTTTAATCTTTTGCTGACGCGTTCTACATGAGTGTCTACTGCTATATTGGGAACTTTGTAGTATTCACTTAAGAATACGTTAGTAGTTTTTCTTCCTACAAGTGGTAATTGTTCTAAAAGAAATCTTTTTTGAGGAACTATTCCGTTGTAGTTATTATATATAATATTAGCTATATCAATTACAGCTTTAGATTTTTTGTGAAAGCTACCAAGCTCTCTTACTATTTGTTCTATATCTTCTGGATTGGCATCTTTTAAGGTTTTTAAGTTTGGGTATTTATTGAATAGAATACTAGTAACTTTATTTACTCTTTTATCAGTGGTTTGGGCACTTAGCATTATTGCTATTAGTAGTTCATAATCTGTGTTATAATTTAATTCACATTTTGGATTTGGTATTAATAAACTTAAATATTCATATATTGTTTGTTCTTTATTCATTTTCATCTAACCAATTATAATCGAAAACATCTGATTTTTGTTCTTTTATTTCTTTTTTTCTTAAATCTTTGGCTTTTTTATAGCCTTTTTTTGTCCATTCAAATAAAATTCTATCTATGTATTTTAAATTATTGACACCATTTAAAACTGCTTCTTTTAATGCTTCAAGTATTAGTTCTTCACTTATATTAGAGTCAAGCCATTGTTTTATAATTTCATATTCTATTGGTGATAAAGTTCTACCAAATTCTTTTTCTATTTTTTCATATATTTTAGAAGGTTCAGAACTTTCTTTTTTGTTATCTACTGCGATAGATAGTATTTTATTATATAAATTATCTATACTTATATATTCTTTCATTATTCCACTATCTTTATTTACAATCATACTAATTAAGTTTTTTTCACATAAGGAGGAAAAAGTTATTAATAAATCATCTTGTTTAATGTTTAAATCATTTGATATTTTATTTAGGTCAAAACTGATATTATTACCATAAGACATTAAATAAGATAAGAATATTATTTCTTTTTCATCTATTTTTAATTCCTCTTTATATTTTAATAATACTCCAGGAATTACTAAGTTCTTACATTTTAACATATCTAAAATATTAGAAGTCATACAAAACACCCTCACTTTATAATATTATATTTTGTTTTTAAATAAGATTTTATTTTTTTATTATCATTTTTTAATTCTTTATTTAAAATTTTATATTCTAAGTCGTCATATACTTCTTTAATGAACGGGCCTGGTTCTTTTCCAAGAATAAAGCATATTTCACTTGAAGTAATTTTGATTTCTTCTTTACCTTTGATTGGTAACATATCATATTTAAATATCATATATTTTTTATTGAGTTTTTTTAAATCACATACAACACTTAGTACATATCTACCATATTTATATAAAATATATCTGTCTTTTAAATCTTCGTTTAAAAGATTGTTTATATTTATCATAATATCTTTTTCATTTTTTGTAAATGGATAATTGGCATTTGTAATTGTCCCCCATATACCATTTAAGTCATTTGTTAGTAGTACATTGTCGATATTTTTTAATTCTAGTACATCAAGTAGACCTAAATTTTTAAGTAGGTATACTCCATATTTTTTATTTTTACTGCTTATTATTTTATTTATTTCTTCTTTTTTTCTTTCATAAGATAGTTTTTTTATTAAATCTTTATTTTTTATAATAGATTTTTGGACTTCTTCATCTAATTTAAAATTTAATACAGTGGCAAATCTAATAGCGCGAAGCATTCTTAAAGCATCTTCAGTAAACTTTAAATCGGGTTTTCCAATAGTTTTAATTAGTTTCTTTTTTAAGTCTGCTTTACCGTTTAGTTTATCTATTATTTTTTTGTTTTTGTCCATACAAATAGCATTGATAGTAAAGTCTCTTCTTAGTAAGTCTTCATCTAAACTATCTATATAAACAATTTTATCTGGTTTTCTATTATCTTTATAATTTATATCTCTTCTGTAGGTGGTTATTTCATATTTGAATTTATTAGTTTTTATACATACATTACCATATTCTAAGGAAACAGGGTGATAATCTTTAAAAATATTCATTATTTCTTTTGGCTTGGCATTAGTAGTAATATCTATATCATATGATTTTTTTCCTAATAAATAGTCTCTTACAAAACCTCCAACTAAATATGCTTCGTAGTTATTTATAATGAGCATATTTAAAACATTTAAAATTTCTTGTTCCATACTCCTCCATATATAACAATATAATAAATAATTTATATTAAATAAAAATTAAATTAGTAATTTTAAAGAAAAAAAGCCACTGGGCTTTTTTAGTTAACAGATTCTTTAAGTGCTGAAGCTGCTTTAAAAGTTACTGCGTTTCTAGCAGCAATTTTAACAGGTTCACCAGTTCTAGGATTACGTCCTGATCTAGCTTCTCTTTTAGAAACTGCAAATGTTCCTAATCCTGCTAGTGGTACTTTATCTCCTTTAACAAGTGCTTCAGTAATAGCTTCAATTACTCCGTCAAGAGCACGTCCAGCATCTGCTTTTGTAAGTCCAGCTTTAGTAGCTACTGCTTCAACTAATTCAACTTTTTTCATTTTAATACCTCCATAAATTTTATATAAGCAAGTTATTTTCTTATATGCTTACATATATAAAATATCATTTATCAGTAACAAAATCAAGGCTTTTGACAAAAAAAATTATTTTTTTCGCACTTGCTTAGTAAAGTTAATTTTTTTTAGTTTTTTTAATTGATATAAATTAATAAATATGATATATTATATATGAGAATAGTTAGGAGTGTTTTAGATGAAGAAATTAAAAGAGGATAAATATAGTTATAAACTAATTATTTTTTCAATCTGCACAATTGTATTAGTAATAATGGTAGGAACGAGTTTTGCTTTATGGAGTGGTGAAAAGTTAGGCTCGTTAAACACTATTAATTCTGGAACAATAACTTTTTTATATACAGAACCAAGTAATGATGTTACTTTAATGACAAATGAGAGTACAGATGAAAATATTATTAAAGAGACAACAAATTATATGGATTTTACTATATCGGGGATTGCTACTGATAAGTTAAATTTAGCATATTATATATATTTTAATGAAAACGCTGATAATACAGTAACAAAAGATAGTGTTAAATTTTATTTGTCTGAGGTAACTGGTGATACTGAGACAAGTATTACTGGTATTAAGGAAGGTAGCACAATATTACCTATCAATTTATCTACTTTGAAAAAGGATACAACTTCATCTAATTATTTATTATATAGTTCAACAATGAGTTTTCCTAGTGGTGGTAGTACAATTACTAAAAATTATAGATTAAGGTTTTGGGTGTCTGGAAGTGGTGATGGTGGAAATATCACTTATACGGAAGAAGATAAAAAACATACAGCGTCAATGAGTGGAAATTATTCTATTAAATTGAATGTTTATACTTCACTTGGAGAAGCAGTTACAATATCATAAAAGTTAAAATCACATCAATTATGATGTGATTTTTTATATTACAATGGCTATTAAGTTACCTGAGCCTTTATTTACAACTTTTGTCATTGTTTGTTGAAGTTTATATCTTATGCTTTCTGGCATCATGGCTATTTTAGACTGTATTCCTTCTTGAACAATTACATCTAAACTTCTACCAAATATTTCAGAGGACCATATGCTGTTTGGGTCAGTTTCACTATCTTTCATTAGATAATTAATTAATTCTTTACTTTGAAGTTCAGAACCAATAATAGGTTCAAAAGTAGATTCTACATCAACTTTTATCATGTGTATACTTGGTGCAGTTGCTTTTAATTTTATACCATATTTACTTCCTTGTTTTGTGATTTCTGGGGTATCAAGTTTCATATCACTAAGTGTTGGATTTGCTACTCCATAACCAGTAGTTTTAACCATTTTAAGTGCTGTTTTAATTTGGTCATATTCTTGTTTGGATTCTCGATAATCTTGGAAAATGGACAGTAAGTTTGCTTTATTTGTAATATCTACTCCAACCATATCATTTAAAGTTTTATCAAATAGTTCACTTGGGGCGTCTAGTGTTATAGTTACTACTCCAGTAGATGGGTCAACATGTGACATATAGGCCTTAGAAATATATTCGCAGTCATTAAAATGTTCTAATATGGAATCTACATCTCTAATCTTATCAACCTGTGTTACACTTTCTTTTATTTTTTCTATGTATGTTTTCTTAACTTCATGATTATGGTTTAAAATACCAATCCATTCTGGCATTTCTACTTTAACTTCAAGTAATGGGAATTCATAAAGTGCTTCTCTTAAAATATCATAAGCATCTTTTTCGTTCATTGATAGGACATCCATAGGAAGTACTGGAACTCCGTAATTTGCTCTTAAATCACGTGCTAATGCTTCAGTTTCAGGATGATTTGGATGGGTACTATTTAATACAATAATAAATGGTTTGTTAATCTCTGTTAACTCTCCAACCACTTTTTCTTCCGCATCAATATAATCTTTTCTTTCGAAATCACCGATTGAGCCATCAGTTGTAACTATTATACCTATTGTTGAATGATCTTTAATAACTTTTTCTGTTCCTATTTCGGCTGCTTCAACAAATGGTATTTCTTCGCTATACCATGGCGTTTTTACCATTCTAGGACCGTTTTCATCTTCATAACCTTTAGAATTTTCAATAACATAACCTACGCAGTCGACTAAACGCATATTACAAGTTAAATCATCTATTTTAACCTTTGCTATATTATTAGGAACAAATTTAGGTTCAATAGTCATAATTGTTTTACCACCAGAACTTTGTGGTATCTCATCTAATGCTCTTTTTCTTTCAAATTCATCATCAATATTAGGAATAATAAGAGTTTCTACAATTTTCTTAATAAAAGTTGATTTACCAGTTCTTACTGCACCAACTACTCCTAAATAAATATCTCCTCCGGTTCTAAGAGCAATATTCTTTATTATTTCTTCTTTATTCATATAACCACTCTCTTTCAATAAACTCTATGAGAAAAGTTACATAATATGAAAAAAATAACAATTTTTATTGTTATTTTAATACTAAAACCTTCAAACTAAAATTTTAAATTAGATATTTCTAAGATATTAATCCCTTTTCTTTTATACAATTGTTCTGTATTTAGTGAAACGATTTCTTTATTAGATAAATTAAGTTTTTTAATAATTTCATTAATAATATTTTCGTTATCACATTCTATTTCCATGTATGGTTCTAATAATGGCCATTCATCGAGTTCTATTTTAGCAGTTTTATATTCAAAACTATACCTTCTTTTTTCTTGATAATTTCTACTAACTATTCCAATTTCGTTTAGTAATGCATTAGTTTCGAATAAATTTGAAACAGCAATTTCATACTCTTTTACTTTTTGAATGGCGGAAGAGTTTTTTTCATATATTTGTTTTAATGTAAGTTCTGTCTTTTCGTTGCTTTTTCTTAGCCTAATCCATTTATTTGGGTTAATTAATTTATTTGATATTTGTTTGTTGAAAACTTCAGAATTATTTAGTTTTTTGATTATTTCATTTTTATTTAAGTTTAAAAGTTCATCAAAATCTGCAATATTCATATCAGTATAGATTTTTTCTAATTCCTCATTGGAAACTAAATCTTTAAACTCGTCAAAAACAATTGATAGTTTTTTTATATTAGTTTGGATGATAAGTTTATTATCAGAGTTTAATAGTTCTAGTGCTTCTAAATATCTGTAATATAATGTTGGAATATCATATACATATATTTTTTGAAATTTTTTTTCTTTAAAGTTGGCACCTAATAATTTCAATTGCTCTATCATTTTGTCAATATTAATATTTAATACCTTTACTTCTTTCTCAAACTTTTCCATTTTTACTCCTATAGTTATTTGTTTAATAAGTCTTCTATGGCTTCTATAACTTTTTTATCGTTTGTTTTTGTTATTATTTCTTTTAATTTGGTATCTTTTTTGTATAATTTTAATGTATTTTCATAGAAAATAAGTTTTTCTTCTATGGCTTTAAGTTGTTTATGAATAGCATTTCTAGATATATTTAGATTTTCTGCTATTTCACTTAAAGATAGGTTATCAAAGTAATAATTAATAAAATAGTTTTTTTGTTTTTCGGTTAATAATTCACCATAATAATCAAATAATATAGTTAAGTATACTTCTTTTTTCATTTTATCATATCCTTAAATAGACTATATATGTATTTTTCAATATCAAATGTAGATAAATCTTCTTCTTTTTCTCCGGTACCTATATATTTAACTGGTAGGTTTGTTTCGTCTTTTATTGCTAAAACTATACCGCCTTTTGCAGTACCATCTAGTTTGGTTAAAACAATTCCTGTAACTTTAGTAACATTTTTGAATTCTTTGGCTTGGACAATACCATTTTGACCTGTGGTAGCATCTAAAACTAGTAGGCATTCATGAGGAGCATTTTCTATGATAGAACCTGCTATTTTGTTTATTTTTTCTAATTCTTTCATTAGGTTTATTTTATTTTGTAAACGACCTGCTGTGTCTATTAGTACTATATCAAAGTTTTCTTCTTTTGCTTTATTTAATCCAATATGAATTACTGCACCGGGGTCTTTTAGGTTTTCATCTCCGACAAAATCACAATTTAAACGATTTGCCCATTCATTTAATTGTTTTACTGCTCCTGCTCTAAAAGTATCTGCTCCAACTAGAAGTACTTTTTTACCTTTTTTTATTTCTTTATATGCAAGTTTTGCTATAGTGGTAGTCTTACCTACCCCGTTTACTCCAACAAAAAGTATAACAGTTGGTCCATTTTCGTTATAATTAATCTTTGAACTAATAATTTCTCCATCTACATAGATAATAAATAATTCGTCTACAATTATTTCTTTTAAAAGTTTAGGATTTGTTATTTTTTCTTTATTTACTCTATCTTTTAGTTTGTCAATAAACTTCATAACGGTATTTACACCAACATCTGCCATAATAAGTATTTCTTCTAATTCGTAGAAAAAATCTTCATTTATTTTACTATATTTGTCTGTTAATGAAATAAGTTTAGAAACAAAATTTTCTTTAGTCTTTGTTAGGGTTTTATCGTATTTTTCTTCTTCTTTTTTTTCTTCTTTTTTAAAACTGTTTTTTATTTTACTAAATATTCCCATTTTTATCACCAATAAAAGTATATCAAAAAAAAAGAAAGTTTTAAAGTTTATTATTAAACTTTCTTTCTAATAATCTTACTGGATATGATTTATCTGTTAAAATATTAGAAATTGATAAATCATTATGTAAATTATATATAATATCTGCGACTAATTTTGAGCAATCACAAACATGCAAGAAGTCTTCTTTTAAAAAGTCTTCATTTATGTATGATAAATTAGTAGTGTATATTCCATCTAACATCTTTCTATCATAGTATTCTTTAAATTTATCGATACCTTTAGTAAATAATGCATAGGTAACAATTATATAAATATGTTTGATATGGTGTTTGTGTAATTCTTCAATAACGTCGAACATGCTTCCGCCACTTGAAATCATATCATCAAGTACTATTGCAGTTTTTCCTTTTAAGTTAGTATTACCAGAGTATTCATGAGAAATAACTGGATATTTTCCATTTACTAAAGTATTATAGTCACGTTGTTTAATAAAACTTCCTGCTTCTTTTTGAATATATTCGCTGTTAAAAGAATTTAAGTATACATTTCTTCTTCCAGTGGCACCATTATCTGGTGCAACAAAGACTAGGTTTTTTAACTCATCTATTGATAAATCATTAATAAAATTTTCTAATATTACATTAGTTGCAAATATGTTGTCAAATTCCATATTTTTAATAGCGTGTTCTACTCCTTGGTCATGAGCATCAAAAGTAATAAAGCTTTTTGCTCTATTTATAGTGTCAATATCTCTTAAGAAGGCACCACATGCTAAATTTTCACGGGTATTTCTTTTGTGTTGTCTACCTGCATATAAAAGTGGCATGACAACGTTGATATTTTGTGCATGGGAATTGCATGCTCCTATTCCATCTTTTAATTGCACCATTAAATCATTGGGACTTGTATGATTAGTAAAACCTCTCATGTTATAAGTTAATGAGTAATTTCCTATATCTTGTAAAAAGAATAAATCTTTTCCTCTTACTGTATCATTAATTTCTATTTTTAAATGGCCATCATCGAAAAAGTTTTCTTTGATTGGTACGATAAACGTGTAATCTTCAGTTAATTTATATTTGCTAAGTAAATGGGCATCTATTTTGTTTCCAAGTTCTAATGCGCTTTTAAATACAATTAATCTAAGTTTACTATTTTCTACTTGTTTTTTCATATAACCTCATAATTCCACAAAAAATAATACAGATTAACTGTATTATTTGTATTGTTCTAATTTTTCTTGAAATATTGGTAGTATATCTTTTAATATATCCATATCAATTATTTTTTCAAATGTTCCATCATTGTAGTTAGGTGTTAAAACTTTGTATACATCAGTTACACCACTTTCATCAGGTAAAACTTGATTTACATATAAATATTCTTTATTATTGTATAGAATTGATTCAAGAACTACTACTTTTTCGTTATCATCAAATGTTATTACATCATATCTTCCAAAATTCATACTAGCTATCCCCTTCCGATTATTTTCCCATTCCTTTTTTTATTTCTTGGTATCCAAGTATACCTGCTGCGCCAAGCATAACTCCTGGTGCAAATGTTAAACCTGCTAAAATACCTGCTGTTGTAGCTGCTAGAACTGCAACAGTTTTTGTAATATTACTATTAACTATCTTTTTCAAAAACTCTCCGGCTCTTTTAATTAAAGTACATTTTTTAGGTTTTTCTGGAGTTGTATCAACTTTAATTTGTTCATCTAAGGCTTGTTGAGGTGTGCTTTCTTCTTTTTGCTCTTCTATTCCCTCTGCTTTATCTAATTCATTATTTATTGTAGCGGTTTCTTTTGCTTTTCTTATTTCAGCAAATTTATCTTGTTTTGCTTTTTCTTTAGCTGCTTTTTCTTCTTCTAGTTTTCTTTCTTCTTCTTTTTTTGCTTCATCTGCTTGCATCTTATCAAAATATTCTATGTCTTCTTTGCTAACAACTTTGTAAAGTTTTGTAATTGCACCTTTTTTAACTGCGATTAATTTTTTAGTAGCGGAAATTACATCTGCATATAGCGCACGTATTTCATCATTTTGAGCATTTGCAAGTTGAGCTTCATTTAATTTTATATCTTGTTCTAGTTTTGAAATTTCTGCTTGCAAGTTTTCTATTTGGGCTTTGACTACAGGTACTCCAGTCATATTTTTTTCTCCAGCGCTATTGGTTTCACTTAATCTAGCTGATTTTAGTTTTCCTAAATTGTTTTGTTTTTCCCAAATGTTATTTAACTTACTATTTGAAATTTTTATTGCTTTTAAACTATTTCTAATTTCGTCACTGTATCTTTTGAAGTCTTCTTCACTTAAACCATTAGTTGCTTTGTTAAAGTAATCTTCAACATATTTATCTTTATTTGCGTATATTTTTGTCATGTCGTTCATTTTTTCTAGTAAAGTATAAACAACTTGGTCATAAGCATCGTTATCAAATTCGTGAATATTTTTAGGAAAAGTTATCCCAAAAACTGAACCTCCTAATTCATCTTGAATACGGAAGATTGGTCCAAATGCATTAATTCTATTAATATTTTCTTGTTCTCTTTCGGCTTGTAAATCGTTAATTTCTTTTGTTATTTCTTCTAAAGATTTGTTCATTACTATCACTCCCTTGTGTTAAAGTACCCCTTAACTGATAAAAATTATACCATAAATATTACTTTTTGTAAACATTTTATTGAAATATAAATTTTTTCTTGATATTATAATTATGTTAAAAAAGGAGGTAAAAATGAAGGAATTTAAAAAGTTTATATCAAGAGGAAATGCTTTAGATTTAGCAGTTGGTGTAATAATGGGTGCTGCATTTGGTAAGATTGTAACTTCTATTGTAGAAAACATTCTAACACCACTTATAGGAATAATAATTGGGGGAATAAATCTTTCTAATTTATCATTTAAAGTAGGAAGTGCTGTTATTAGTTATGGGGTATTTTTACAAAATATTATTGATTTTTTGATAGTGTCTTTTTGTTTGTTTATAATTGTTAAAGCATTAAATAAACTTACTCATAAGGAGGAAAATAAAAAAGAAACTGCTCCTAAAAAAAGTGATGAGGTAATATTACTAGAAGAGATTAGAGATTTATTAAAAAAAGAAACTAAGTAATTAAATTATATTAGTTTCTTTTTATATCACCAAATCTTCTATTTCTGTTATTATATTGGTCTATTACTTCTTCAAACTTTTCAATGGTAAAAGAAGGAAAATAAGTATCTACAAAAAATAATTCAGCATATGAAAGTTGCCATAGCATAAAATTACTTAACCTATATTCACCACTTGTTCGGATTAATAGGTCTATTTCTGGTAGTTTTTGATATAAATAATTTGAAAACATTTCTTCATTTATATCATTAATATTAATTTTATTATTTATTACATCAGAACATATTTTCTTAGTTGCATCAACTATTTCGGCATGAGAACCATAGTTTAAGCAAAAATTAACTGTAAGTCCTGCGTTAAACTTTGTTTTTTCTTCTAATTCATTCATCGCCTCTAGTACTTTTTTATCTAAATTTGTTTTTCTGCCTGAAAATAATATTCTTATGTTGTTTCCTTCTCTTAAGGATTTTGAATGTTTAAACCATTTTATAAATAAATTCATTAAATAGTCAACTTCTTCTTTATCTCTTTTAAAGTTTTCTGTAGAAAATACATATAAACTTAAATAAGGAATTTTTCTTTCATTAATATATAAAATAAGTTTTTCTAAATTTTTAGAGCCTTCTAGATGGCCTTCATTTCGAGTTTTACCTCTTTCTAATGCCCATCTTCCGTTTCCATCAACAATTATACCAACATGATTTAATTTATTCATGTAATTACCTCCTTTTGTATAATATTATTTATATTTTACCATAATATTTATTAAGGTGATATATTTTGAAAAAAGTAAATATTAAAAAACTTATTATAAGTATAGGAATACCACTTATTCTTGGTTTTATTGTTGGATTAATTACAAGGAATAGTATGGAAGAGTTTAAATTATTAAATAAGCCAAAGCTTTCTCCACCTGGTTATTTATTTCCTATTGTGTGGTCTATATTATATATTTTAATGGGTATTTCAAGTTATTTAATAAATAGTAAGAAAAGTAAAGAAGTTTATTATTTTAGTCTTTTTTTTAATTTGTTTTGGAGTATTATATTTTTTACGTTAAAATTAAGATTAGTAGCATTTTTATGGCTTGTTGTTCTGGTTATTTTAGTAATAAAGATGATAATTTTATTTTATAAGGAGAATAAAACAGCAGGGTTACTCCAATTACCATACTTATTGTGGCTTTTATTTGCGGGATATTTAAATTTATCAATATATTTACTTAATTAATCTTTTTATCTTCTAGTAATTTGATAATTTCTTTTTCTAAGTGTTCAACTTTTTCAATCTGGATGTGAAGTTCTTCTAAAAGAATTTCACTTTTTAAGTCAGTTTTATAGTCATTTTGACTTCGTAAACTGTCTTTTTTACTTGCTCTATTTTGACTCATCATAATTATTGGTGCTTGAATTGCTGCGATACATGAAAGTAATAAATTAAGTAAAATAAATGGATATGGGTCTACATTTTTAAATATAGTTAAGTTAAGTAGCATCCATACTAGTATAAATAGAATAAAACCTATGATAAATCCCCAACTGCCCGTTATAATTGTTATTTTATCTGCTATTTTATCACCATAAGACAAATTTTTATTATCTTCTTTAGCAACATCAACTGCAATATTATTTTCAAATAATATGTCCATTAACTCATCATCGCTTATTTCCATATTTTTTTTATTTAGTAACATTTTTACTATTTCTCTTTTTATTTTTCTATTTTCCATATACATCACTTTTTTAGTATATCATGTAATTTTTTTAAAAAAAAGTATTGAATTTATATATTACTTATGCTATACTTATTTATGTCATCGGGAAGTGGCTCAACTTGGTAGAGCACTTGGTTTGGGACCAAGGGGTTGCAGGTTCAAATCCTGTCTTCCCGACCATTAAAGTCAATTAAGTTCTAGAAATAGAACTTTTTTTGTTTATATTTACATAATTATTGTTCTCTACTAACACATAAAACAAGTCCAATACTAATCATACTAATTAATAACGATGAACCTCCATAACTAATAAATGGAAGTGTAACACCTGTTACTGGTATTAATCCTACTACTACTGATAAGTTTAATATTGTTTGAAATATCATTTGAAAAATAACGCCAAAAATTAAATATTTTTTAAATAAGTTTTCTTCGTTTATGGCAAGTTTTATTCCTGAATAACAAATTAGGAAAAAGAGAATTATAACTACTAGGGCTCCTACTACTCCGAATTCTTCGCATATTATAGCAAATATGAAGTCTGTTTGTGGTTCTGGCAAATAAAAGTGTTTTTGTCTAGAGTTAAGAAATCCAAAACCTAATAGACCTCCTGGTCCTATGGCGTATAGGCTTTGAATAATTTGAAAACCACTTCCTAAAGGGTCAAGCCATGGATTTAAATATGAAGTTATTCTTGCTAATCTATAAGGGGCAATAGCGATAAGCCCTATTACTCCTACTACCCCGATAGTGCCTAGTATGTAAAAGAATTTCATGTCAACACCCGCTACGAATAAAAGTAATACTATGGTCATAACAAGTATTACTCCGGTACCAAAATCTGGTTGAAGCATAATAAGTCCAAAGAATAATAAGGTTACAAGTAGTATAGGTAGTACTCCTTTTTTTATATCTTTTACAATTCTATTATTATTTTCTAAGTATTTGGATGCAAAAATTATAAGTCCAAGTTTAGCTGCTTCGCTGGGTTGAACCCCGAAAGAACCTATGCCAAACCAACTTCTAGAACCATTCCTAATTACACCAATTCCTGGAATTATAACTAATACTAATAGAATAAAACAGATTAATAAAATTAAATTAGATTTATTATAAAAAGTTTTGTAATTAATATTAACTAGAATTTTTATAAATATAAAACCTAGGCATGCAAAAATTAATTGTTGTTTAACGTATTTAAATGCATCAGAAAATTTGTAATCAGCCCATATATATGAAGCAGAATAAATCATAATGATACCAATAATAACAAGTAGAGTCATTGATATAAATAGCAACTTTCTATATTTATTTTGCATATAATTCACCTATATAATTTTATTCTTTATAATAAAAAAAAGACTAAAAGTCTTAAATCCATACTGCAAAAAATATACCAAGTAATGAGCAAATAATGCCAACCATCCAAAAAGCTTTAACTATATCGGGTTCTTCATAGCCTTTCTTTTCAAAGTGATGATGGATAGGTGTCATTAAAAATACTCTTTTTTTTGTTTTTCTATACCAGAATACTTGAATCATCAAGCTTAGTGTTTCAACACAGAAAACAAATCCTACTACAAAAACTGTAATTTCTCTTCTAGTTAAAATTGCAACGGTTGCAAGTACTGCTCCTAGTGCTAATGAACCGGTATCTCCCATAAAAACTCTGGCAGGATAACCATTAAACATTAAAAATCCAAATAATGCTCCAACTAAAACGAAACAAAATATACCCATATCTTCTTGTCCGATAAAAATTGCGATAAGAGCATATGCAATAAAAGCAATTGCGGATAAGCCTCCGGCTAATCCATCTAACCCATCTGTCAAATTAACAGCGTTAGAAAATCCTACTAGAAGGAGTAATATGTAAATTCCATAAAAGAAACCCATATCAAAATCAATTCCTAAAGTAGTTACAGTAAAATTAGTGTTACCGTTATATTTCATATAAATAGCAAAGAATATAAGTGCTATTACTACTTGTCCTAAGAATTTTTGAGATACTGTTAAACCTTGGTTTTTTCCTCTTTTGATACTCGTATAATCATCTAAGAAACCTAAAAATGCATATAAAACAAAGACTATTAAAACAATCATTAAGTTATAAGTCATTTCTATTTTACCGCTTAAAACTAAGTATAGGATACCAAAGATAGTGGGAATAATAAATATTAAACCTCCCATTGTTGGGGTTCCTTCTTTTTTTCTATGTGATTCCCCAACATACTCGCTAATTTTTTGTCCGAAGTTAATTCTCTTTAATAAAGGAATTAAAATTAAACCTACAATAACTGCAGATAAAAAACCTATCATTAAAGATAGAATAGACTTAGTAAGAATTAACATGCTTTCACCTTTCTTTCTAGAAATATTATACAACAAATATTAATCAAATAAAATAAAATTATTTATATTTATTTAAATTTACATATATTAAATTTTATTTTTCATAAAGAGAAAAAGAACATATTTAATTATTTATTTATATTTGGATAGTAGTTTACATTTAATTTTATGTTTTAAATCAAAAGAATTGTTTATGTCTATTAAGGGCATAAAGAAGTCATTACTTATATTTATTTTTTTAGAAAAGATTTCTTTTATTTCTTGTAAATATTTTATTCTTTTTTCTAAATAATCAGGATTATGTGCAAGAGCATCACAATATTGTATTTGTGATAACATATAATATAAATTGCAATTTTCTTTAATATTATCTTCAGTAATTTTGGTATCATGATTTCTTATTAGGAAAGTTATTAATTCTATTTCTTCTTCATTATAGTTTAATCTTTTTAGTATTTTATAAGATAAATTAGCACTTATTTCTGGATGGTTTTTATAATGTTTTACGCCATTTTGGAGGGTGTAACATATAGGTTTTCCTATATCGTGTAATAATAAACTAATTCTTATTATTTCATTATTTGAAGACAAAGATAAAGCACATTTGGTATGATTCCATAAGTCTAAATGATGATGTGGATGTTGTTGATTAAAGTTTTTTTCGGGTTTTAACTCTGGTATTTCTTTGAAAATTATATCTTCATTTTTTTCTAAAGCTTCTGATATATTTTCACTATTTAATATTTTTTTTATATTCATATTAATCACCTGAACTTCTCTATATTATATCATTAAAATAATCAATTGTTTCTTTAACTTTTCTTTTTATATAATAATTCAATAAAAAGTCTTTAATTTAAATTTATTATTTACTACCCATAAGGAGTTTAATTGTTCCGCTTTCGTAATATCTTGTGTTTGCTTGAGGAGTTTGTTCTATTACAATATCGCCTTCTCCGGCATATTCTATATCAAATCCTGTTAATAGTTTTTTTGCTTCTTTTTTGGTTAGTCCTACAACGTTTGGAACTTCGTAATATTTTTTGTCATACCACTCGTAATCTTTTTCTTTTTGATTATCTTGTTTAGGAATATTCATAATACTAATGATGTCAAGTAATATTTTTCTTACAAAAGGTGTTGTTGTATAACTTGATAAGAGTGCAGTGTGTTTGGGATTATCAATTGCAAGGTATAAAACAACTTCTGGGTCGTTACTGGGTAAAACTGCCATAAAACTCATAATATAGTTATTTTCTAAATATCTGCCATTTTTTACTTTTTGAGCAGTACCTGTTTTGCCTCCGACGCGGTAACCATCTATATAAGTCATTTTACCTCCTCCTTTGGCAACAACGCTTTCCAAAGCCATACGCATTATTTTTGAGGTATTTTCGCTAATAGTTTTGCGTACTAAAGTCTTTTCAGTACTAGTAATGATGTTATTTGTTTTGCTATCAAGAATACTTTTTAAAATATATGGTTTATATAAATATCCTCCATTAACTACTGAAGAAACTGCTGTTACTTGTTGTACGGGGGTTACACTTACTCCTTGGCCAAACGCAGTGGTAGCAAGTTCTAAGTCACCTACTTTATCAAGGGGAAAAATAATTCCCATTCCTTCACCGTTTAAATCAATACCGGTTTTCTCTCCAAAGCCAAATATATCTAGGTAATTAAATAGTTTTTCTTTTCCTAGTTTGAAACCTAAAGATACAAAGCCTGGGTTACAAGAGTTTTCAAAAACTTGTAAATAAGTTTGGTGCCCATGTCCTCCACTTTTCCAACATCTTAATTTTGCACCGCTAACCTTAACTGACCCTGGGTCATAAAATGTGTCTGTTTCTAAGTTAACTACCGCTTCTTCTACCGCTGATGCAGTTGTAATGATTTTAAACGTTGACCCCGGTTCATAACTCATCCAAATTGGTAGGTTACGGCTTATTGTTTCCATGTTATAGTCTTGATAATTATTTGGGTCATAGTTTGGTCTAGAAGCCATGGCGAGTACTTCGCCAGTATTAGGGTTCATGGCTATTGCTAAAGCGTTATCTGGTTCAAACATAGTAACTATATTATCGAGTTCTCTTTCAACGGAGTTTTGTATATTATAATCAATAGTAAGCATAATATCTAAACCACTTTCACTATCAATATATAGTTCATTAAGGTCAAGTCTTCCTCCTTTGGCATCACTATAATACTTAATTGCACCATCAGTTCCTTTTAAATAATCATCGTATAATAATTCGATACCACTTAATCCTTGATTGTCTATTCCTACATAACCAAGTACATGTGATAATAAATTTTTATATGGGTAATATCTTTCGGATTCTTTTACCAAATATACTCCTTTAAAATTATAACTATTTATTTTATCTGCGATTTCATAATCAAGTCTTCTTCCTTCAGGATGAATTCTTTCTATAGAAGTTTTTTTTGTTATATGTTTATACATATCTTCATAACTGGTATTTAATATATCTGATAATACTTTTGCTACAGTTTCTTTATCTTCTATTTGATTGGGGATAATAATTAAACTAGTTGTTGTAATGTTATCTGCTAGGACAATGCCATTTCTATCTAGGATTTTACCTCTTTCAGCAGTTATTGGTAAATTTCTACTCCACAAATCATCCGATAAGTTGCTAAGTTTAGAGTAGGAAATAGTTTGGACATAGAATATTCGTAAAAAAACAAATATAAAGCAAACACACATAACAAATAGTATAATAATTATTCTTTCGTTATTTTTTTTAATAAACATATAACATATCACCTCATATTATTATATTTTATTAAAAGAAAATTAGAAGAAAAAGAACTTATTTTGATGTGATATTATTTTTAATTATTTTTTTAAATATTTTAATTTTAATAGTAATAAGTAATACAAAAAAGTCAACTTATCATGTTGTTTTTCTGTCAAGCGTTTATTTATAGATAATACATCACTTATAAATATTTACACTTTTGTAAGCTTTGACATGCTTGCGTTCATCAATTACTGTTTGAATAATTGTTCAGTAACAAAATGAACTTGATACTTAATAATGTTTTATTTTCAATAATATTATTTTAAGTTTTTAACAACAAATCGTTACATAGCAACAAAGCTATTAATGGTTGCATACTAATCATTAATAGCTTTTATATTTCTCCTAAGCGAGATACAACTTGTTTTTTTCTTGAAACTATTTTTTTCAAAAATATACCTTCTTTTACTTTATCTACATTAAATATAGTACTTACATAGTCTTCTGCACCATCAGAGTATAATAAATATGAACCATTATCTATTATGTTAGTAATTAATAGTAATACTACATTATATTTATTTGTTTCTTTCATTTTATTAATTTCATTTAGGAATTTATCTTTTTTATCTAAAATGAAGTCTTGGTCTAATGTTGTTACTTGACTTATAGCGTATGATTTATCATTTACTTCATAAACTTTCATATCTTGATTTAATATATCTTCGATAGATAAGCCTTTTAGAGAAGTTCCTGCTTTCATCATATCCATGAAATAATCATTATAGTCTATTTCTAATATCTTTGATAGTGATAAAACAGCTTCAATATCTTTTTTTGTTGTAGTAGGACTGGTAAGACCTAATGTATCAGATAATATGCCAGAAATCATCATACCTGCCATTTCATAAGGTATTTCTATTTTGTTCTCTAGGTATAAATTATATATAATTGTATTAGTGCTTCCGACAGACATGTTTCTAAAGTTAATTGGGCTATTTGTAGAGATATTGCCTATACGATGATGGTCTATAACTTCGATAATATCTGCTTCTTCTATACCATCTACACTTTGTTCATACTCATTATGGTCTACTAATATAACTTGTTTTTTATTCTTTTTTAGAGTATCAGTAATTCTAATTAGCCCTTTGCATGTATTGTTTTTACCAACAATAGGATAGTTGTTATACTTTAGTTTAGTAGCAAGTGAAATAAATTCATCATAATAATCATTTTCGGTAAAACGATGAGAACGTTTGTTATCCAATAAATTTTTAATATAATCACTAAGTACCACTAATTTAGCAGTGTGAAATGAGTCAAAAGATGTAGATATAATATTAATTTTATTTTTTGAAGCTAGTTTTAACATACTTGGTTTTATGTTGTTATCTCCTACTAGAATAATCATTTTTACTTTAGATTTAACTGCATATTCTAATATACTATGACGGTCTCCTACTATTAAAATGTCATCGTTATTTAAAGAAATGGTGCTTAAAAAAGTTGTGCTTCTAAAAGTTGCTACTAATAAGTTGCCACTTATTTCATCATCAAAATGTAGTATTTCTTTTCCGTTTAGTGTTTCTAGTATATTACTGTATGAAGTTACTAAATGACTATAGTTTACATCTATTACTTTTTTAGCAATATCTTTTAAAGTTGTTATTCCTTTAAGTTTTTTATTAGCATCTACAATAGGTACACCAGTTATATCCTTTTCTAGTAAGTAATCATATGTTTTTTTGATAGAACTAGTCTCTGGTAAATAATAATCCTTATAATAATTTAAATCTTTTATTTGTAATTTAACATCCTCTAGATATTTTGGTTCTTTTATTTTAAAGTGTTCTAACGCAAATTTGGTTTCATTGTTAATTTTTCCTAAAACACGAGGTTCGGTATTATAACCTAAACAATTTTTTAAATATGACAAGCTAATAGCACCAGTAACACTATCGGTATCTGGGTTTTTGTGTCCAAATATATATATTTTTTTCATAACTCACCTTCTAATATTATCTTTTCTATTTTTTAAGCCTAAATAAATACTATAATAGTTACCATCTAAAAGCATATCTTCTGCTTTTATATTTTTGATACCTTCATATCCTAGGGAATAAGCACTATATTTTTTAATCATGCAAAGTAATGAGGTATCAAGTATATACCAATCATCTCCATATTTAACTTCGAGCCAGTAGTGCCCTCCATTTGGAGAACCAGTAGTTCCTTTAAAGTAATGGTTTTTACCAATAACTTGTTTTACTTCATAATCATATAAATGTAATAAAAGTGCTAAATTGGTACTACATTGATAGCATCTACCTTCACTTAAACCTTCTTTAAGTATTTGAGCGAAACTTACGTCATTGCCGTCAATTTTGATACTCGATTTATCTTCTTCTATGATAGACCAAATATCATCCGGTATTTCAACTATTCTACCACTTTTTACTAAATTGTTAAAGTTTTCATTAAATTTTTCATTAAGTAATAACTTATTTCTAAAAATATATTCCATAATTACCCCTTACCTATATACATTATATATTTTTAGAACTTATTAGTCAATTAAAAAGAAATAGATTTTTCTATTCCTAATTAAGGAGTTCCTGTTGTTATTGTTACTGAATTTAGTATTGTTATATCTGTTAAGTAATTTTTTTATTATTTTTGTTTTTAAAATTTAAACCTGTTTTTCTTTGTTTACTTCCCTTCTTTACCTTATAAGTTAATTATAGGATAAAAAAAACACTTTTTCAAGTGCTTTTGATTAACTTTAAAATATTACCATAGCTAGTGTTAATATAGCCATTGAAGCAAGCCCAATAGTTAGTATTATTTTAAATGCCCATTTAAACCATGTAGAGTATTCCACTTTTGCTAGAGCAAGACCGCCCATAATTGCGCCACATGTTGGAGTAATTAAATTAACTAATCCGTTTGCTGCGACGAAAATCATTGTATTTACTTCTACGCTATATCCAAGAGTAGCAGTTAATGGACCCATAATCGGTGTAGATAATGTTGCAAGTCCAGAAGATGATGGTACTAGTATTGATAAGAATACATGTAGAATATAATTTAGTGGAGCGTATAGTACTGCAGGCATTCCTTTTAGTAATTCGGCAGCGTTATAAATAATGTAATTATCTAGATAAGTTGTTTTCATTAGAATGCTTGCTCCACGTGCTACAGCAATTATAAGTACAACACTTAAAATGTCTGAAGTACCAATAATAAATGTTTCTACGTAGTCTTTTTCACCCATACCATTTACTAATGCAATTATAATTGACATTACAAAGAACCATACCGCAGCATCGAAGAAATACCATTTTCCGAATGGTTCTCCAGTTAAGAAACTAGTAAAACTATTAAAGAATGTAATACCAAATTCTTCCCATGGTATAAAGCCTATAATCATAACTACAAATGTAAATCCAAATAGAATTAGTGTTATTTTTTGTTTTGTAGTAAGTTTTGCTTTTTTAATTTCTTTTAGGATTTCAGGATTATTACCACTGCCAAATTTTGCTTCAACTTCTTTTTGTTCTTGTAATGATAAGAACGTTGAACCTTTATCTTTTTTTACTTTTTTAGCATATCTTACTACAAAGAAAATGCTAATTAGAAGTGAAACTAACCATAGGCAGACACCTAGGGCGATTATGCCTCCTTGATTTACCTTAATTCCTGCTGGTAGAGCGCTTATTGCTGCGCCAGTTGCAAATGGATTAATGGTTGACCCTAATACTCCGCATCCTGCTCCTAGTAATACTATAGCAGATGCTACTATTGTGTCCATCCCAGCAGCAACCATTGTAGCAGCAAGCAAAGCATAGAATGCAACAGTTTCTTCTAACATTCCATATGTTGTTCCTCCGATAGAGAAAATAAACATTAGTATAGGAATTAATAATAGTTCTTTTCCTTTTAATTTTTTTACTAATACTTGAATACCTGTTTTTAAAGCGTCTGTTTTATCGACAACTTTTAAGAAGCCACCAAGTATTATAATGAATATTCCAACGTCTGCAGCATCTTGAAATCCTTTAATTGGTGCTAACAAAACATCTTTTAATTTTGCGCGAACTACACCACTACCATTGACTATAGTTTCACCATTAAATATAGCGTTTGGTAGTAAATATGTAATTAGTGCTAACAAGATAATTAATATAAAAATAATTGTAAAAGCTGAAAGTACAAATTTCTTTTTGCTTTTTTTCTTGTTCATTTTTTCCTCCTTAATTCTTTTTTATTTTAGTGCCATTTGTGTCTTTTAAAGCTTCAGTGGCACTTAATAATGATGTAATAATTGAAATATTACCAGTTTCTTTAGTAAAACTAATGCATGCTTCAATCTTTGGTAACATGCTTCCTTTGGCAAATTGATTATCTTTTATGTAATTTAATGCTTCAGTTATAGTTAATTCATCAAGTTTTATTTCATTTTCTTTTCCATAATTTAAACAGACTTTATCTACTGCAGTTAATATAAGTAATTTGTCTGCATTTAAGTATCTAGCAAGAAGTGCACTAGATTTATCCTTATCAATAACGGCATCTATTCCTTTATATGAATTGTTTTCTTTTATAACAGGGACACCGCCACCTCCTACTGCTATTACAATAGTTCCTTTTTCAGTTAAATCTTTAATTGTTTCTTTTTCTACTATATCAATAGGATTTGGGGAAGAAACTACTCTTCTATAGCCACGTCCTGCATCTTCTATAAAATTATAATTTCTTTCTTTATGTAGTTTAGTAGCATCTTCTTTTGTGTAGAAAGACCCAATTGGTTTTGTGGGATTATTAAAGGCAGGGTCTTTTTCATCTACTAAGACTTGCGTAATTACTGTAACACAATTTTTATTAATTTTTTCTTGTTGTAATTCATTTAAAATTGCTTGTTGTAGGTGATATCCAATATATCCTTCGCTCATTGCATTACATTCTGGAAAAGGGAAACTTGGTGTTATATTAAAACTTGATGCATACTCACTTGCTAAATTAATCATGCCTACTTGAGGACCATTACCATGAGTAATTATTACATCATTACCATCTTTAATAATTTGAACAATACTTTTAGCAGTTTCTTTAACTAAACTTAATTGTTCGGTTGGATTTTTTCCTAAAGCATTTCCACCTAAAGCAATAACTATTCTCATAGTTATTCCCTCATAGTAGCATACATAACTGCTTTAATTGTATGCATTCTATTTTCTGCTTCTTCAAATACTTTAGAAATGTTGCTTTCAAATACTTCATCTGTTACTTCCATCTCGTTTATTCCAAACTTTTCTCCTATTTCTTTTCCTATTTTTGTATTTAAGTTATGGAAAGATGGAAGGCAGTGTAAAAAGATAACATCTTTACTTGCTTTTTCTATTACGTTTTTATTTACTTGATAGTTACATAATAAATTTATTCTTTCATTCCAAACACTATCATCTTCGCCCATTGAAACCCATACATCAGTATAGATTATATTAGCATTTTTAATTCCTTCGTCTACATCACTAGTAAGTTTTATAGTGCTGTTATTTTTTCTTGCTTCTTCTTTGCAAATACTTACTAGTTCAGTTTTTGGAAATAAGGATTCTGGTGCTATACAGGTATAGTTTAAACCTAACTTTGAACATGCAACCATTAATGAATTGGCAACATTATTTCTTGCGTCACCCATAAATACAAAGTTTAAGCCTTTTAAATATCCAAAATGTTCTTTTATAGTCATCATATCTGCGAGCATTTGAGTTGGATGAAATTCATTTGTTAAACCATTCCATACTGGAACATTAGAATACTGTGCAAGTTCTTCGACTATACTTTGGTCAAAACCTCGATATTCTATACCATCATATATTGCAGATAGTACTCTTGCTGTATCTTTTATGCTTTCTTTTTTACCCATTTGTGAACCAGTAGGTCCTAAATATGTGACGTGCATTCCTAAATCATAGGATGCAACTTCAAAGGAGCATCTCGTTCTAGTAGAATCTTTTTCAAAAATCAAAGCAACATTTTTACCTTTTAAGTATTGATGTTCAATGCCTTCTTTTTTCTTTTTCTTGAAGTCTTCTGCTAGGGAAATCAAATATAATATTTCTTCTTCTGTGTAATCTAATAATTTAAGAAAATCACGATTTTTTAAATCTTCAATCATATTATTCCTCTCTTTCTAGTGGCATACTCATACATCTT